>Ga0315907_10000009_pt1 | contig 285342 bp, 268 predicted proteins | sample LakEriMetagenome_3_FD_203525 | JGI IMG/M metagenome (GOLD analysis project Ga0315907, IMG submission 203525) | Freshwater fungal communities from buoy surface, Lake Erie, Ohio, United States - Buoy 12 MA123 | ecosystem: Environmental > Aquatic > Freshwater > Lake > Lake biofilm | place: USA...
GGCATCAAAACCGAGGTGGCGCACTTCTTTACCAAGCTCAAAACCGCCGAGGAAGTGCTGGAGTACACCGGCGCCTTTTGCGAGCTGTACCGCCAAGAGGGCTGGTACCTGGAGCGCACCGTGCACTACGTGAACCGCGTGGGCCTGGACTATGTGAAGCAGCGCATTCTTGAAGACCACGCAGGCCGCAAAGCCCTGTGGGAGCAACTGCAGTTTGCGCTAGACGGCGAACCCGACCCTTGGTTTGAGTTTGACAAGGCCGCGGTAGATGCACGGCAGTTCAACCCGCTGACGGCCTAAAAACACCATTTCAACAGCGTTTTTGAATCAAATTGGCACTACGCCTTAGTAAATCAAGGCATAGTAGCTATCAAAGGAATAGCAATGACGACCAACGACTGGAAGCCTATCTGCAGCGTGGACGATATCCCCGTGTTGGGCTCGCGCCGCGTAGCCCGCCCGCAAGGGCTGGATGTGGCGGTGTTTCGCAACGACGCAGGCGATGTGTTTGCCCTGCTAGACCGCTGCCCCCACAAAGGCGGCCCCTTGAGCCAAGGCATTGTGTTTGGCACCAGCGTGGCCTGCCCGCTGCACAACTGGACGATAGGCCTGTGCGACGGCCAAGCGGCCGCCCCTGATGAAGGCTGCACGCCTAAATTTGCGGTGCGTGTTGAGGATGGGCAGGTGTATTTGCGCTCGGATGAACTGGCGGGGTTGGCTACGGATTTGACGCGGCCTATTGCGGGGCCTGCTCGGCGGGGTGGGGGTTTGTGATGTTTTGGAGGGGGCAGTGATGTTGTTGAGGGCGGGGGCCGGGTCTCGCCCCGGCGGGCGAGGTACTTTTCTTTGCTTCGCCAAAGAAAAGTACCCAAAAGAAAGGCGACCCCACTGCCTGCGTCCCTGCGCTGCGCTACGGGCAACCTGCGGTGCTCTCGGACGGGGTGTGCCGCAGAACTCACTACGCGCCAAAGCGCTTCGTTCAGACAACTGCGGCAAGTCAGTTGACGAAGCCTGTGTGCCCATGGCACACAGGCCACCCCACCCGCTGCGCTCCTCGGCGCATGCAGAAGGGGTTGGGGAGGACGGCTGCTGCTACGCAGTGACGCCGGGGGGCGGGACGCGCTTTGCGCTGCCGCCAGATGCGGGTGAAATATTGGTGTTTTTTAGGCATCACCGCAGGTGGCATATAGGGGTAGTGCTATCACTTTTGAACCAAAACCAGCTCACAAGCCACAAACAAGGGTTTTTTAAGCCAAATCGGCCCTATGCCTTAGTAAATCAAACACAGTTCGCTATCAATTCAGAAGCAACCAACACCGCCCCAGTGTCGAGCGCCAGCAAAGACACCCCAGGCCGAGCGCAGCAAAGGCCCGTGTGGCTGTTTGGCCCCCACCCCCTTCTGGATGCGCCGAGGAGCGCAACGGGCGGGGTGGCCTGTGTGCCAAGGGCGCACAGGCTTCGTCCACTAACTTGCCGCAGTTGTCTGAACGAAGCGCCCTGGCGCGTAGTGAGTTCTGCGGCACACCCCGCCCGGGAGCACCGCAGGTTGCCCGTAGCGCAGCGCAGGGTCGCAGGCAGTGGGGTCGCCTTTTCTTTGCTTACTTTCTTTTGGCGAAGCAAAAGAAAGTGAGTCGGCCGCCGGGCCGAAACCCGGCCCCCGCCCTTAAAAACACCCCAACAACCAAAAACACTATAAAAACAATAGCAACAAACAACGCCAAACGTGCGCTAGAAGCCTAAAAACCCCTAAAACCACCCCCACCATGCAAGAAACCCCCTCCACCTGCCCCTACTGCGGCGTAGGCTGCGGCATCATCATTCAAAGCAACGGGTCGCAAATCACCGGGGTGCGTGGCGACCCAGCCCACCCGGCCAACTTTGGCCGCTTGTGCACCAAAGGCTCTACCCTGCACTTAACCGCCACGCAGGCCGTCACCGACCAAACCCGCCTGCTCACCCCGCAACTGCGCCCCACCCGGGGCCAAGCGGCCCAGGCCATAGGGTGGGACGCCGCGCTGGACCACGCCACAGAGCAATTTGCCCGCACCATTGCGCAGCACGGGGCCGACGCAGTGGGGTTTTACGTCAGCGGGCAGTTGCTAACGGAGGACTACTACGTCTTCAACAAACTGGCCAAAGGGCTGATAGGCACCAACAACATCGACACCAACTCGCGCCTGTGCATGAGCAGCGCTGTGGCAGGCTACAAAGCCACGCTGGGGGCCGATGCGCCGCCCGCCTGCTACGACGACATTGCGCATGCGCAGTGCTTGTTCATTGTGGGCAGCAACGCGGCCTGGGCGCACCCGATTTTGTTTCGCCGCATAGAAGACGCCAAAGCCGCCAACCCCGGCATGAAGGTCATCGTGGCCGACCCGCGCCGCACCGACACCGCAGGCTTTGCCGACTTGTTTTTGCAACTGCAACCGGGCAGCGATGTGATGCTGTTTCACGGCATGCTGCACATCATGCTGTGGGAAGGCTGGGTGGACATGGCCTACATCGCCGCGCACACCACCGGGTTTGATGCGCTCAAAGCCATCGTGCGCGACTGCACGCCCGAGCGCGTGGCCCAGGTGTGCGGCATCAGCGTGGCAGACCTGACCACCGCCGCACAATGGTTTGCCACCAGCGCCGCCACCTTAAGCCTGTACTGCCAGGGCCTCAACCAAAGCAGCAGCGGCACAGCCAAAAACGCAGCGCTGATCCACATGCACCTTGCAACCGCGCACATTGGCAAACCCGGTGCCGGGCCGTTTAGCCTGACCGGGCAACCCAACGCCATGGGCGGGCGCGAAGTGGGTGGGCTGGCCAACCTGCTCAGCGCCCACCGCGACTTGGCCAACCCCGCGCACCGCGCCGAGGTAGCTGCCCTGTGGGGCGTGCCCGATGTGCCCAGCACCCCCGGCAAAACCGCCGTAGAAATGTTTGAGGCCGCAGCCGACGGCGCCATCAAAGCGCTGTGGATTGCATGCACCAACCCGGCGCAAAGCATGCCCAACCAAGCCACCGTGCGCCGCGCCCTGGAGCGTGCCGAGTTTGTGGTGGTGCAAGAAGCCTTTGCCACCCCCGCCACCTGCGCCTATGCCGACCTGCTGCTACCCGCCACCACTTGGGGCGAAAAAACCGGCACCGTAACCAACAGCGAGCGCTGCATCTCCCGCGTGCGCCCCGCCGTGCCCGCACCCGGCCAAGCGCGACACGACTGGGTGATTGCCGTGCAGTTTGCCAAGCGCCTTGAGCAGCACCTGCGCCCTGGCCTGCCCTCGCTGTTCCCGTACTCCACCACCGACACCGAACTGGGCGCAGAAGCCATTTGGTGCGAGCACCGCGAAAGCACCCGTGGCCGCGACCTGGACATTACCGGCCTGAGCTGGCACATGCTGCAAGAACAAGGCCCCCAGCAATGGCCCCTGCCCGAAGGCGCCACCAGCGGCACCCCGCGCCTGTACCAAAACGGCCAGTACCCCACGCCCGACGGTAAGGCCCGCTTTGTACCCGTGGTGTGGCAAGCCGTGGCCGAGCCACGCGAATCGCGCTACCCCTTTAGCCTGACCACGGGCCGCCTGCGCGACCAGTGGCACGGCATGAGCCGCACGGGCACCCTGGGCCGTCTGTTTGGCCATGTGGCAGAGCCTTGTGTGCAAATGCACCCACAAGACATGGAGCGCCGCCAACTGCAAAGCGGCGATTTGGTGCACGTCACCAGCAAGCGCGGCTCCATCGTGGTGCCTGTGCAGGCCGATGCAGGGCTGGGTTTGTCGCAAGCCTTTATTGCCATGCACTGGGGCAGCGAATACCTCAGCGGCCAAGCGGCCAATGGCGACACCTTGGCAGGCGTCAACGCCCTCACCACATCGGCGTATTGCCCCAGCTCCAAGCAACCCGAGCTCAAACACGCCGCCGTCAAAATCCTCAAGGCCGAACTGCCCTGGACGCTGCTGGCCATGGCCTGGCTGCCCGAAGGCAGCGCACTGGCCACCCACCAAGCGCTTGCGGGCCTGATGCCGCAATTTGCGTTTGCCAGTTGCGTACCCTTTGGCAATAACGCCCCCCTAAGCAGCGCTGTGGCACAGCGCACTGGCGTGCTGCTGCGTGCCGCCGCGCACGAAGCCCCCAGCGACGCACTGCTAGAACACATCGAAACCCTGCTGGGCCTGGCCACCGCCGACACACTGCGCTACGCGGACAAAAAACGTGGCCAACGCCGCGCAGCCAAGCTGGTGCGCAGCGTTGGTGAACAAGGCAGCGACGCCACGCTGCAAGCCATTTGCCTGGCGGGCGACACGCAGGCCGAAGGCTGGCTCAAAACCCTGCTGCAAGAAGAACTGCCCGCACAAAGCTATGGCCGCCTGCTCATGCTGCCCGGCAAACAGGCGCCCAGCGGCATCCATGCGGTGCAGTCACGCGGCAAAACCGTGTGCAGCTGCCTGGGGGTGACCGATATCGCCATCACCACCCAAATGGCCCAATGCCACGGCACCGAAGCCGACCGCCTGGGCCAACTGCAAACGGCCTTGCGCTGCGGCACCCAATGCGGCTCCTGCGTGCCAGAGCTCAAACGCATGGTGCGTAGCACGGGGCCATTAAGCGCCGCCCCAAGCCAAAGCACCCAGCCCAAGCCGCAAGTCACCATATAAGCTGCCGTTATCAGAGATGCAGCAAAATTCCACCTTGCACACCTAACGTGTGCCTAAACACCACCCACCATGGCAATTGCCCAGTACATCAAGGAAATAGGCCGAGGCCCGCGCGGAGCCAAACCGCTGTCGCGCGCGCAAGCCTGCGACCTGCTGGGCCAAGTGCTGGACGGCACCGTGACCGACCTAGAAGTGGGCGCTTTTTGCCTGGCCATGCGCATCAAAGGCGAAACCCCCGAGGAGATGTGCGGCTTTTTAGATGCCATCCACACCCGCTTGCAGCGCTTTCCGGCGTCTGCCCCCGGCAGCCCACCCACCGTGGTCATCCCCAGCTACAACGGCGCACGCAAGCTGCCCGTGCTCACACCCCTGCTGGCCCTGCTGTTGGCACGTGAGGGCCTGCCCGTGTTGGTGCATGGCATGCGCACCGAAGCCCGCCGCGTGCTGGCCACTGACGTGCTGCACGCCCTGGGCCACACCGCCTTGCAAGCCCCAGCGGCCATAGCCCCTGGGCAGGTTGCGCACATCCACACCCAGCACCTGCTGCCCGGCCTGGCACGCCTGCTGGCCGTGCGCGAAGTGGTGGGCCTGCGCAACCCAGGGCACAGCGCCGTCAAGCTGATGAACCCCTGCACCAGCCCTGCCGTGGTGCTCACCAGCTACACCCACCCCGAATACTTGCCCATGTTGGCGGCCACCTTTGGCATGCTGGGCATGCATGCATTGCTCTCCCGCGGGCTAGAAGGCGAAGTAGCAGCCGACCCCCGCCGCACACCACGCTACCTGGGCTATGTGCACGGGCAAGAAAGCCTGTTGCAAGAGCAACAAGCCGGCACCGCCGACGAGGTGCCCGGCCTGCCCAGCGCAATCGACGTGGAAACCACCGCCCACTACACCCGCGACGTTTTAGAAGGCCGCGCGCCCCTGCCACCCGCTTTGGCGCAGCAGGTGGAACACATCTTGCATTTGTGCAAACAAGCTTTGCACGAGACACCCACATGACCAGCACCCCACCCCGCACCAGCCCACGCCCCCCTTTGAACAGCCGGGGCCGCTGCACCCTGGTCGGTGCGGGCCCGGGCGACCCAGACCTCCTCACCCTCAAGGCCCTCAAGGCCATACAAGCGGCCACTGTGCTGCTGGTGGACGACTTGGTCAGCGACGCTATCGTGGCCTATGCATCGCCCACGGCCCGCATCGTGCATGTAGGCAAACGCGGCGGCTGCAAAAGCACGCCCCAAGCATTCATTGAAAAGCTGATGCTCATGGCCGTAAGCGAAGGCGAAAACGTGGTGCGCCTTAAAGGTGGCGACCCCTTCATTTTTGGCCGTGGCGGCGAAGAACTGGAACACCTGCGCGCTGCTGGTGTGCAGGTAGAGGTCATCAACGGCATTACCGCAGGCCTGGCAGGCATGACCAGCCTGGGCGCACCCCTTACCCACCGCGAACACGCCCATGGCGTGGTGTTTGTCACGGGCCACGCCAAGCCTGGCGACGCTGGCACCGACTGGCGCCAACTGGCCGCTACATGCCACAGCGCCCGCTTAACGCTGGTGATCTACATGGGCGTCAGTGGTGCCGAGCACATCCAGCAAGAGCTTTTAACAGGCCTGCCCGCCACCACCCCGGTGGCCATCATCCAGCATGCCACCCTGCCCCACCAGCGCCAGGCCATTACCACCCTGGAGCACATGCACAGCACCATCACCACACAAGGGCTGGGCAGCCCGTCGGTGCTGGTGGTGGGCGATGTGGTGCAGTGCGCCACATTGGCGGCACAGCACCCGGCAGCCGCTCAGACACTGGCACACGCGGCAACCAAGCGCGCGGTTTAAGCGCTTAGCCAAACGCGCCATTTAAGCGCTTAAGGCCTCCATCTGCGGGGGCTTGCGGGTTGCCTCGCCGCATCCGCACGGCTGTTTCACACGTACTATGCGTGCGCGGCCTCACCGAGCCGCTGCAACCGTGGCAGGGACACGGCTTGCATACCCATAACCCCAGTACAACAACATGAAACTCACATCTGCATGCAAATACCTGGCCCTTGCAGGCTGGCTCATGGCCAGCGCAAGCACCGCCTTGGCCTACACCACCAACGCCGGCAAAATTCTGGACGACCAAGGCAACACCGTTCAACTGCGCGGCGTTAACTGGTTTGGGTTTGGCACCCAAGACACTTTGGTAGCCCACGGCCTGTGGACGCGCAACTGGAAGGACATGATCACCCAAATGCAGGGTGCTGGCTTTAACGCGGTTCGTTTACCGTTTTGCCCCCGCACCCTGTCTGGGGCCATGCCGCAAAGCATTGACTACTACCTCAACCCCGATCTGCGCGATCTGACGGCGCTCCAAATCATGGACAAAGTCATTGCCGAGATGAGCAACCGGGGCATGTACGTTTTGCTGGACCACCACACCACCGACTGCCAAAACATCAGTGAGCTTTGGTACACCCCCACCTACAGCGAGGCCCAGTGGATCAGCGACCTGCGCTTGGTGGCCCAGCGCTACGCCAACGTCCCAGGCGTCATTGGCATCGACATCAAAAACGAGCCGCATGGCGCTGCCACATGGGGAAGCGGCAACGTCGCCACCGACTGGAACCTGGCCGCAGAGCGTGCCGCCGCCGCAGTGCTGGCCTTGGCCCCAAAGTGGCTCATTGGCGTAGAAGGCATTGGAGCCAGCGCCACCTGCTCGGGCACCGAGGGCCAGTTTTGGGGCGGCAACCTGGGGCCATTGGCCTGCACGCCCCTGAACATTCCTGCCCACAAACTGCTGCTGGTGCCGCATAGCTACGGGCCCGACGTATACGTGCAGTCTTACTTCAATGCCTCCAACTTCCCGGCCAATATGCCCGCCATTTGGGAGCAACAATTTGGCAAGTTTGTACAAGCGGGCTACACCGTGATGCTGGGCGAGTTTGGCGGCAAATATGGCGAAGGCAACGCACGCGATGTGCAATGGCAAAACGCCATGGTGGACTACCTCATCAGCAAAAACATACGCAGCGGTTTTTATTGGTCGTGGAACCCCAACAGCACCGATACCGGCGGCATCCTGAAAGACGACTGGAAAACACTGCGCACCGACAAAGTGCAACTGCTGCAAAAGCTCTGGGGCAGCTCTGGCACCACTACGCCACCCCCACCGCCACCACCGCCCGCGCCTAACTTTGGCACCATGCAAACGCTCAACAGCGACTGGGGTTCGGGCTATTGCAACAACGTCAAAGTCACCAACTTCGGCAATGCATCGGGCAACTGGACGGTTTCTTTTGCCATCAAAGGCCGTATGTACAAAAACTGGAACAGCATCAGCGCGCAATCGGGCAGCACGCTCAAGTCATCGGGCGTCAGCTGGAACAAAACCTTGGCCCCTGGCCAATCGGCAGAGTTTGGCTACTGCGCCAACCGCTGACCAAGCCACACCAAGCACCTGGGTGTGGCCCTGGCAAACTAAGTTGCCTGCCGCACCTGGGCAAACCGCTCTGCCAGTTCTTTGCGCAGTTGCTTGCGCAGCAAGGCCGCGTCCCAGCGGCGCTGCTCATCAATGGTAGTTGGCTGCAAGGCGCGTATGGGCACAGGTTTGCGGTTTTCATCCACCGCCACCATCGTAAAAAAGCAGCTATTCACATGCCGCACGACCTGTGACCGAATCTCCTCGGCAATCACCTTCACGCCCACTTCCATCGACGATGTGCCGGTGTAGTTAATGCTGGCCAAAAAGGTCACCAACTCCCCCACATGAATGGGCTGTAAAAACATGACCTGGTCCACACTCAAAGTGACGGTGTAGCAGCCCGAGTAGCGGCTGGCGCAGGCATAGGCCACTTGGTCCAGCAGCTTCAAAATGGCGCCGCCGTGCACGTTGCCAGAAAAATTGGCCATGTCGGGCGACATGAGCACCGTCATGCTCAGTTGGTGGGAAGGTATGTTCATACGCCGCGATTGTAGGGACGCCCCGCACAGCCCTTGGCTACACTTCGCCGTCCGCAACGCAACGCCCCCCTTCGCTATGACCGTCTTGAACAAACTCCAAACCCTGGTGGAAAGCCATGGCCGCCTGCAACAAGGCAGCGGCATGATGTCGGGCGTCATTGCGCTGGTATTGGCTGTGCTCAGCTGCTTGGGTGTGCTGGCGTTTCATTTTCCGCAGTACCTGACCACGCCTGAACTGCGGCAAAACTACGATGTAGCGCTGCTGCGCCATGTGTTGCTGGGCACCATGGCGGTGGCAGGCGGTATTGCGCTGGTCAATATGCTGCTTAACCGCACGCGCTGGCTAGCGGCCAGCGCCTTTGCGCTGGTCACACTGGCCGCATTGCTGGGCGGTCACCAGGTAGAGGTCAACCCCGACTTTCCATCCAACACCCCCTACATCGGGCTCGACTGGTTTGTACTTGACCTGCTGGGCAGCGCATTGATTTTTATCTTTATTGAAAAGCTCTTTGCGCTGCGCAAAGACCAGCCGGTGTTCAGGCCCGAATGGCAAACCGACTTCCATCACTTTGTGGTCAACCACATGGTGGTGGGTTTTATTTTGCTGGCCACCAACCTGCTGGTGCACAAGCTTTTTGGCTGGGCAGCGCACGACGGCCTGCGCGGCTGGGTGCAAGGGCTTAACTTTTGGGTGGCACTGTTTTTGATTGTGCTGGTAGCCGACCTGGTGCAGTACTGGACGCACCGCGCCTACCACGAGGTGCCCATGCTGTGGCGCCTGCACGCCATTCACCACAGCGCCAAACACATGGACTGGCTGGCAGGTTCACGCCAGCACACACTAGAGCTGCTCATCACCCGCACCCTGGTGCTGGCACCCATTTATGTGCTGGGCTTTTCTAAAGAAGTGATCGACGCCTACATCGTCATCGTTGGCTTTCAGGCCGTGTTCAACCACGCCAACGTCAGCGTACGCCTGGGGCCGCTGCGGTATGTCTTGGTAACGCCCAATTTCCACCACTGGCACCACAGCCAAGACCAAGAAGCGCTAGACAAAAACTACGCCGCGCACTTTGCGTTTTTGGACTACCTGTTTGGCACCGCCGTCAAAAGCGACAAGCTTTGGCCCCAGCAGTACGGCGTGCTGGGCGACTACGTGCCCAGCAGCTTTTGGGGACAGATCAAGTTTCCGTTTACCTGGAAGGGCTAAAGATGAAACCCCTGGTTTGTATCACTGCATTGCTTGCAAGCCTTTTGGTTGCTGTCCCAGCCCAAGCGCAAACACTGCGTCAAAAAATTGCACGCGATGACGTTCAGATGGCCCAAGACACTGACCCTGCCATGCAGCGCGCGATAGTGTTGGCGCGCCAGAGCCTGGAGGGTTTTTTGCAAACCGCCAAAAACCCGCCCAAAGGCAGCGATGGCTTTGCAGTCAAAACGGGGGTGCGTGATGGAGATGCCACAGAGTTTTTTTGGGTGATAGATTTCACCCAAAAAGGTGACCTCGTCACTGGCACGCTTGCCAACACCCCACGCATAGTGCGCAATGTACGCGGCGGTCAAAGCTACAGTTTTTCCAAATCCGACATCGTTGACTGGATGTACACCGATGCAAAAGGCCGCATGCAAGGCAACTTGACCATGTGTGCGTTGCTGATCAAAGAGCCCGCAGCAGAGGCCACAGCCATTCGCAAGCAATACCAAATCACATGCCCCACTTTGCCTTAACGCGATTGAGCCATTCGGCCTTTACGCCTTTGCCCAAGGCGCGTCCATGACCACAGCTTTGTTCGATGTCGTCATCATCGGCGCAGGTGCCGCAGGGCTTTTTTGCGCTGGGCAAGCTGGGCAGCGCGGGTTGAAGGTTTTGCTGATTGACCACGCCGAAAAGGTGGCAGAAAAAATTCGCATCTCGGGTGGTGGGCGCTGCAACTTCACCAACCGCGACCTCGACCCGGCCACGCCACACCGCTACTTTGTGGGCCAAAACCCGCAGTTTTGCAGGTCTGCATTGTCGCGCTATACGCCGGCAGATTTTGTGGCGCTGGTCAACAAACACGGCATAGGCTTTCATGAAAAGCACAAAGGCCAGCTTTTTGCCGACCGCAGCGCCGAAGACATCATTGCCATGCTGCTGGCAGAGTGCGCCACAGGCCATGTAGAGCGCTGGCAGCCTTGCGGCGTCAAAAAAATAGCGTTTTTACCACTCAGCCTCAGTAATTCGAGCACTTACCGCTATCAAATTGATACTGACCGAGGCACCGTGCATGCCCACAACATCGTGGTGGCAACGGGTGGCTTGTCGATTCCTAAGATTGGGGCCACCGACTTTGGTTACCGTATTGCCCAACAGTTTGGCATCCCACTGGTAGAGCGCCGCCCGGGCCTGGTGCCACTGACCTTTGACAGCGATGCCTGGGCACCCTTCATTGCGCTTGCAGGGCTGGCCTTGCCAGTGCGCATCAGCACCGGCAGCAAAAAAGCACACATGGCTTTTGATGAAGACCTGCTGTTCACGCACAGGGGTTTATCGGGCCCTGCGGTGCTGCAAATCTCCAGCTACTGGACTGAAGGCACGCCCCTGACCCTGGACTTGGCCCCCACCACCGATCTGCCCGCCGCCCTCGCCCAAGCCAAAGCACGGTCGCGTAAGTTACTGGCCAACGAGCTTGCCACCCTGCTGCCCAGCCGCTTGGCTGACACCTGGACGCAGCAAGACCCAGAATGGCAACGCCCCGTCAGCGACACCCCTGACAAAGCCTTACGCCGCCTGGCTGAGCAACTGGCGCAATGGCACATCACCCCAACAGGCACTGAAGGCTACAAAAAAGCCGAAGTGACCCTGGGCGGCGTGGACACAAGGGCCTTGTCTCAACAAACCATGGAGTGCAAAAACCAGCCTGGCTTGTACTTTATTGGCGAGGTGGTGGACATCACCGGCTGGCTGGGTGGCTATAACTTTCAATGGGCTTGGGCCAGTGCGGCAGCGTGCGCGCAGGCCCTTGCGGCACAGGGAAGGCCATAGCAAGTTGCTGTGGGTATAATGTTGGGCTTTGCTGGCAACGCCCTGCCTGCCAAATACTAGTTAAAGGTGGGGCACACCGCCAAGCATGGCCTTCAGGCCCGATCTTCCTGAAGTCCCTCTGCTGGCACATTTTGGAAAACATTAGCTAATGACCACCATCCGTGTAAAAGAAAACGAGCCCTTTGACGTTGCCCTGCGCCGCTTTAAGCGCACCATTGAAAAGCTGGGCCTGCTGACTGACTTGCGTGCCCGCGAGTTCTACGAAAAGCCCACTGCCGAACGCAAGCGCAAAAAAGCTGCTGCTGTAAAACGCCACTACAAGCGCGTTCGCAGCATGCAACTGCCTAAGAAGCTGTACTAAGTACCGCTTCGGCACCGTCCCTGATTCGGACAGCCGTCAAACCCGCGCTAGGGACGCCAAGCGCGGGTTTTCTCTTTATGGGTCTGCCAAAAGGTTTTCTGGCGTCGTTACAACGCCTTGTCGTAGCGACACTACTGCCTGCGGCGTTGACGCCTAGCCAGAAAGCCTTTTGACAAACCCATGTTTATGGCCTTAACACAAAGGATTGCCCCATGAGCCTCAAAGACCAAATCACCGAAGACATGAAAACCGCCATGCGTGCCAAGGACAGTGAGCGCCTGGGCACCATCCGTTTATTGCAGGCGGCCATGAAGCAAAAGGAAGTGGACGAGCGCATCACGCTCGATGATGCCGCTATCGTGGCGATTGTGGACAAGCTCATCAAGCAGCGCAAAGACAGCATCACTGCGTTTGAAGGTGCTGGCCGGCAAGATCTGGCGGACAAAGAAAAAGCCGAAATGGTAGTGCTGCAAGCCTACTTGCCACAGCGCATGTCAGCCGAAGAAGTCACCGCAGCCGTTCAAGCCATCGTGGCCGAACTCGGTGCGGCTGGGCCTGGCGACATGGGTAAGGTGATGGGCGTGGTCAAAACCCGCTTGGCAGGCAAGGCCGATATGGGCCAAGTGTCTGCTGCCGTGAAGGCTGCACTGGCAGGTTAATGGCGCACCCAAAGGTACAAGGCGGCCACATCTAAAGCAAGGTCGGTTGTGGCCTAGGCAGGCGCTTTATGGGGCCAACCCGCTGCAAAATGGGCCTGCAAAAACTCTACGCAGACCCGCACCTTGGCAGAAAGGTTCAGGCGCGTGGGGTATACGGCCCATATGTTGGCGTCCTGGCGCCACTCGGGCAGCACTTGCACCAGTGCGCCCGATTGCAGATGTGCCTGCACGTCCCACACAGACCTCAACACCACACCCATTCCATCGAGCGCCCAATGCACAGCCACTTCGCCATCGTTGGCTGACAGCGGGCCTGTTACTTTGACGGATTCTTCGTTTGCACCTGCACGCAAGCGCCATAGGCCAAATACATGGTCGCGTTCACGGATGGCTAGGCAGTCGTGCAGTGCCAGGTCAGCCAAGCTGCGGGGCACACCACGGCGTGCCAAGTATGCGGGCGATGCACACAGCACGCGGTGGTTGTCTGCCAAGCGCCGCGCAATCAGGTGGGGGGCAATGTCGTCCCCCACGCGCACGTCCAGGTCGTAGCCTTCTGCTGCAACATCGACCAACCTGTCTAAAAGCTCCAGTCGCACCTGCAAGCCCGGGTGCTCTTGCACCAGGCGCGACAAAGCTGGGGCCACCACATTGCGGCCAAAACCCAGGCTGCTGCTGATGCGCAGCACACCACGGGGCACCTGCCGCGTGACGCTGACCTCTTGCAGTAGTTGGTCCACACCATCAAGGATGCGCTGGGCCCACACAAACACCCGCTCGCCATCTTCTGTGACGACCACCCGGCGCGTGGTGCGGTGCAGCAGTTTGACGGCCAAGTCTTGCTCTAGCAAGCGCAAGCGCTTGCTCACGTAAGCGGCAGACACACCCAGCTCTTGGGCCGCCGCAGCAAAGCTGGCCCTGCGGGCTACAGCCACAAATACACGCAGGTCATCGTTGTGCGGGAATTTAATCACGATTCGTAAATAATCAAACCACAGTAGGCTGATTGTATTTATCAAGGCAATAAACAACAATCCACTACATACCCCTTACCAGCAGGAGCAGACAATGTCCCAACGTTTCAAAATTGCAGTCTTGGCCGGTGACGGCATTGGCAAAGAAGTCATGCCTGAGGGCGTGCGCGTGCTGCAAGCCGCGGCCCAAAAATTTGGCATTACCCTGGAGCTGACCACATTTGACTGGGCGCACTGCGACTACTACCTGCAGCACGGCAAGATGATGCCCGACGACTGGAAGGCGCAACTGAGTGGTTTTGATGCGATTTACTACGGCGCTGTGGGCTGGCCTGCCACTGTGCCCGACAATGTGTCGCTGTGGGGCTCGCTGCTCAAATTTCGCCGCGAGTTTGACCAGTACATCAACCTGCGCCCTGTGCGCCTGTTTGAAGGCGTTCCCTGCCCCCTGGCAGGTCGCAAGCCTGGCGACATTGATTACTACGTGGTGCGCGAAAACACCGAAGGCGAATACACATCGTTGGGCGGCATCATGTACGAGGGCACGGACCGCGAAGTGGTCATACAAGAGTCGGTGTACTCGCGCCACGGCGCACACCGCCTGCTGCGTTTTGCATTTGACCTGGCCCAAAGCCGCCCCCGCAAACACGTGACCTTGGCCACCAAATCCAATGGCATTGCGATTGCCATGCCCTGGTGGGACCAACGTGCCGATGCCATTGCCAGCGAGTACCCCGATGTGGCACTAGACAAGCAGCACATCGACATTTTGACGGCACGGTTTGTATTGCAACCTGGCCGTTTTGATGTGGTGGCCGCCACCAATTTGTTTGGCGATATTTTGTCTGACCTGGGCCCCGCCACTACGGGCACCATAGGCTTGGCACCATCGGCCAACATCAACCCGGAGCGCAACTTCCCCAGCTTGTTTGAACCTGTGCATGGCTCTGCACCCGACATTTACGGCCAAAACATTGCCAACCCCATTGCCATGATCTGGTCTGGCGCACTGATGCTGGACTTTTTGGGCCATGGCAAAGGTGCTTGCCGCGAGGCCCACGACGCCATCGTCAAGACCATTGAAACCGTGCTGGTGGAAGGCCCCCGCACCCGTGACCTGGGTGGCACTGCATCCACCACCGAAATGGGCGAAGCTATTGCCAAACGCTTGTTGAGCTAAGGCAATGCCACACTGCCGTTGCTACAACCCATGTTGCAGCAACGGCAGTCAGTAGCTGTCTGCAGGTTTATCGTTGGGATCGGCCCAGGCTTTGCGGGTAGCCTCCGACACGGGTAAGTTAATGCGCGTTTGGTTAGGGGGAATGGGCTCAAGGAACCATTTTTTGTAAAGGGTTTCGATCTCGCCTGACCGCATCATGGCTTTAAAACTGTCGTCCACCAACTTTTTAAGTGCGGGGCTGTTTTGCGGCAGCATGATGGCGATGGGCTCAACAGAAAGCACCTCGTCAAGCACCTTAAAGTCCTCAGGCTTTTTACTGCCAGAGATAAACGCGGCAAGGATCTGGGCATCCATCACGTAAGCATCTGCTTTGCCCGATGCCATTAGTTCAAAGCTCTCAATATCTGTCTTGGCCGTTACTTCCATCATTTCGGCCTGCTTGCTGCGCTGGTGTTTGCGGATCAGGGGCAGCGATGTGGTGCCCGCTGTTGTGGCCAACAATTTTCCCGCCAGTTGGTTGACCGAATTGATACCAGCCTGCGCACGGGTCACTACACGCACTTCTTCTACATAGGTGGTCACGGCAAAAGCCACGTATTTTTGCCGCGCCAAATTATTGGTGGTGGCACCACACTCCATATCAATCGAGCCGTTCAAGATACTGGGAATACGAGACTGCGCAGTCACTGGCACGTAAACCACTTGTATGGTTTGGTTGAACTGCGCCTCCATGTCTTTGACCGCACGGCGGCACAAATCCACATGAAAACCACCGTATTCGTCTTTGCCAATAGCGTACGACAAACCACCGTTATCAGACCGAACCCCGAGGCGAATGGTTTTGTTGGCCTTGATGGTGTTCAAGACCTCGGCCAGAGCAGCAGTGCTGAAAAGGGCGCTGGCCAGGACAAGGAAAGGAATCAGAGACTTCATGCAACGCTCCTCAGACATGTGTCACACACCTACAGCAAGCGTTACGCACATAGCGAGGGCTTACTGGCAGCACCCCAAGTTGAGCGAGGCAGGTTGCACAAGCAAGCAAGCCCCGCAGGGGTTATCCAGATGCCATATTGATGGCGGCTTGCGATGCTGTCCAGCAGATTTTGGCGTTAAACATGCTGCGGATACAACATCCCGTCTATGTTGCATCGCACATAAATCAGCTACCCGCAACCTTCATGCGGTTGACCAAAATGCTACCCACTGTTTTGGCGCCATAGTTGTAGGCATCTGCACCTATAGCCTCGATGCCCTGGAACATATCGCGCAAATTGCCAGCAATGGTGATCTCGTGCACGGGGTAAGCAATGCGGCCTTTTTCTACCCAAAAACCACTGGCACCGCGCGAATAATCGCCCGTGACGTAATTCACGCCATGACCCAGTAACTCAATGACAAAAAGGCCGGTGCCCAGTTTTTGCAGCATGGCGTCCAAGTCGTCGCTGGCCTGGGTCAGGCGCGATGCCATGGTGAGGTTGTGTGAACCACCCGCATTGCCCGTGGTCTTCATGCCCAACTTGCGGGCAGAGTAGCTGCTTAAGAAATAACCCTGCACCTGCCCGCCCTTGACCACATGGCGCGGCGCCACACGCACGCCTTCTTCGTCAAACGGCGAACTGCCTTTGCCACCCAACACAAACGGGTCTTCCAAGATGTCGATGTGCTTGGGAAACACCTTTTTGCCCAGCGCATCAGGCAAAAAAGTGCTTTTACGGTACAGCGCGCCACCACTGACCGCCTGCACAAAAGCGCCCAGCAAACCAGCGGCCAAAGACGACTCGAACAACACAGGGCACTGCGTGGTGGCAATTTTGCGGCTACCCAGACGGCTTAAAGCTCGCTGCGCAGCGTAGCGGCCTACGGCCTCTGGCGAGGCCAGCTCGGCTGCATTGCGCATAGAGCTGTACCAATAGTCGCGCTGCATTTCTGCATTTTTGCCCAGCAAAGAGGCAATAGGCGCCACCGAATAGCTGTGGCGCGAACTGGCATAGCCGCCCCTGAAACCATGCGTGTGTGCGCTGAAAAAATGGCTTTGCTGGGCTGATACGCTGGCACCTTCGCTATTGGTAATGCGGCGGTGCGTGCCTAATGCAGCGGCCTCGCAAGCTATGGCCAAGCGGGCAGCCTCTTCGCTGGTAATGGCCCAGGGGTGGAACAAGTCCAGGTCGCGATGGGAATCAGGTAGTGCAATATCTGCCTCATCAGGCAAGCCTGCGGCAGGGTCTTGCGCGGTAAAGCGGGCAATGTCGTAGGCCGCCTGCACCGTTTGCTCAATAGCGGCCTGAGAGAAATCAGACGTGCTGGCATTGCCACGGCGCTGGCCAATGTAGACCGTGACACCCAAAGATTTGTCTCGGTTGCGCTCTACGGTTTCTAGCTCGCCCTTGCGCACGCTCACTGACAGCCCGCAGCCCTCCGATGCATCAGCGCCTGCATCGGTCGCACCCAATTTTTTGGCGTGCGCAAGGGCACGGTCGACTAGGTCTTCAAAAAACGGACGGCTGTAACTAAAAACGCTGTCGGCAGGACTAGCAGATGCCGCAGGAGTAGACACAGAGGGGCGCGTAGCGCTGGCAGTGGGTTTTTTCATATCGACAGCTATGATACTTGCCACTGTGCCAGCGCTCAGGGGCTTTAAGCCCTGCAAGCCTAACAGGCGCTCAGCACCACCTCTTTTCCCTCTCACCATGTCACGTAAACCCAAAAAAGGCTATTTCGTCAAAGGCCAGTTTGTTGCCGAAGGCAGCGAGCTGGACCTGCAACTCAAAGCCGAACTCAAAGGCACTACAGAGGCCAGCCGCACCGAACTCAAGCGCGAAAGCACCGAACTGCAAAAATTAGGTGAAGACCTGCTGGACCTGGGTGCTGGCTCCTTGGCCCGTCTGCCCCTGCCCGAAAAACTGCTGGACGCCCTGACCGAAGCACGCCGCATTACCAACTTTGAAGGCAAACGCCGCCAAATGCAGTATGTGGGCAAGCTGATGCGCAAGCTTGATGAAGACACTGTGGACGCCATACGCACTGCGATTGAAGAGCAACGCAAAGGCCCAGCCGCAGAAAAGCTGGCCCTGCACTTGGCCGAGCAATGGCGCGACCGCATGCTGACCGACGACGACGCAGTGGCTGACTGGATTACCGCTCACCCAGGTACCGACACACAGCAACTGCGTGCCCTGGTGCGCCAAGCACGCAAAGACGCCCCCCCAGCCGACAAAGCCACCACATCGCAAGGGCTGGCACCCCGCAAAGGACGCGCGTACCGAGAGCTGTTTCAGTTGGTGCGTGAGCATCTGGGCGCAGGGATATCCGACCCCAGTGCAAACACCAGCGACCCTGAGGACGACCACGATGACTGACCCCACAGCCCCCCTGCCCCCACCCGACACCATTCGCATAGGTATCGTTTCGATCAGCGATCGGGCCAGCAGCGGCACCTACGAAGACCAAGGGCTGCCTGCCTTGCGCACTTGGCTGGCCAAAGCCCTCATTAACCCTCTGGAGTTTGAAGCCCGCCTGATTCCAGACGACCAGGAGCGCATCAGCGCCACACTGATTGAATTGGTGGATGCTGGCTGCAGCCTGGTACTGACCACAGGCGGCACCGGCCCCGCCTTGCGGGACGTGACCCCGGAGGCCACATTGGCGGTGGCCCACAAAGAAATGCCAGGCTTTGGCGAGCAAATGCGCCAAATCAGCCTGCGCTTTGTGCCCACCGCCATCCTGTCGCGCCAAGTGGCGGTGATACGGCACCAAAGCCTCATCATCAACCTGCCCGGCCAACCCAAAGCCATTGCCGAAACACTGGAAGGTCTGAAAGACCCATCGGGCCAACCCCTGGTGCCCGGCATCTTTACCGCAGTGCCCTACTGTGTGGACTTGATAGGTGGGCCCTACATGGAAACCAACGACGCAGTGTGCAAAGCATGGCGGCCGAAGCAGGCGCAGAGGCCTGCGCGGGGGGGCTCCGTTATCTGAAAGATGTGAGGGATGTGCTGGCTGCAAGCCCCTTACCTTCATCGCCATACCTCTTATGCTGGCTTGAGACGACGACCATCTAACTGGCTACGCAATTGATGCGTACGCAAGCCTTCATCACTTTTGAAATCTCTTGGCCTTATGAAAGTAACGTCAAATGCTTCGAGATTTCGTTCACTGTTGGCCAAAGTGGTTGGGTCTTAGCAACGAACGTCGAGCACCATGTGTCACAAGCCTAGCCAAGACTTCGGACAAGTACGCAACCAAGAATAAAACCATCCACTGAACGGAAAGAAAACCACAGTGCAAAACTCTCAGATAGACCCTGCATCAGGCGCAGAAGCAGCCCACTCCTTGTTGGTGCAGGCTGCGCAATGTGCGGAGCAAAAACAAGATGAAGAGGCGTTAAGCCTGAATCGAGACGCAATGCAGATCGCGATGCGCGCCTTCCAAGAAGCAGGTGCCGGAGAATGTTTGTACCGTGCTTTGCAAGCCTATCGCGGCATTGCCGTTTGTGCATTTTTAACAGGACGGCAGGATGAGGGAGCAACGGCTGTTGCTACTGGCTTGGCCCATGCTGAGCTGGGGCTGCGTCACTGGCCCGATGCTCCACCTTTGCAAGAAGAACATCAGTATCTGCAGTCGTTAGCAAGCCGAACCGGGGGCAATGGCGCTGTACACATCTCTGAAGACTTGAGCAGTTGGCCATTTGACGATTGAAAAACACTTGCTTACTTGAACTGAAAGCAAGCTAGCGAAACTCTGAGCATGGTGGCGCAGAAGCGGAAGTGTTTGAGGTAATGGCATTGAAGACCGCGCACCTAAGCATCACCCATTACCTAGCATTACCCCCTAAGCGCTGGGTCTCAGAGAGGTAAGAACATCATGACTACTGGCACAGTAAAAATCCACCGAGTACTTCGGGCAAAACCCGAAAAGATCTACAAAGCATTTTTAGACGCTGACGCAATGACCAAATGGCTGCCGCCCTACGGATTCACCTGCAAAGTTGACCACTTAGATGGGCGAGTAGATGGCACGTTCAAAATGTCGTTTACGAACTTTTCCAGCGGAAACTGCCATTCCTTCGGCGGAAAATATCTCGAATTGGTGCCCTTTGAACGCATCAAATACATTGACAAGTTTGATGACCCCAATCTTCCGGGTGACATGCAGGTCACAGTTCAGCTAAGGGAGGTCACCTGTGGCACCGATGTCAACATCATCCAAGAGGGAATACCCAACGTAATTCCCGTTGAAATGTGCTACCTTGGCTGGCAAGAGTCTATGGAGCAACTGGCGAAACTTGTTGAACCCAATATTCCAGGCTAATCAAAAGTGCCGCTCCCACTAGGTGCAGCAATCATTCTTCTTCCGATTCTTTTCATGACACTGTGCAGCCTGAACCTTGTGATTAACATCATGATGATCGTCCTGATTGTTATGGGTGCATGTATGGCGTGGCAGGGCATTAAGGACCTCAAGCACAATAAAACCTAGCCTTCTGGCTTAAGGTCTAAACTGCCCTAAAGTCTCAAACAGCTACTTCCCCACCAAATCATTGAATTTGCTGGCCTCAAAAGTCTCTTTCAGGGCGGCGTCGCAAGGCACGCAGTCGGTGGCTTGTTCTTGGCAGGCAGAGAGCTTTTCTATGGCTTGCCACAGCAGAGAAATTTGGTGTTCCTGGCCGGCGGCGTTGTCAATCAATCCGCGCATAGCTTGGCTCAAGGGGTCGTCGTTTTGGGTGACGCCGTAGGCAGAAAAACCCATGCGCGATGCAGCTTCTTCACGTTTGGCGTCTGACTCTGCTTGGATGATGCGTGCAGGGTTACCCACTGCGGTGGCACCAGGTGGCACGGGTTTGGTGACTACGGCATTGCTGCCTATTTTGGCGCCGTCGCCCACCGTAAAGCCGCCCAGCACTTTGGCGCCAGCGCCCACCACCACGTCACGGCCCAGTGTGGGGTGGCGTTTGGCGCCTTTGTACAGGCTGGTGCCGCCCAGGGTTACGCCTTGGTAGATGGTGCAGCCGTCGCCAATTTCAGCGGTTTCGCCCACCACTACGCCCATGGCATGGTCAAAAAACACGCGCTCGCCTATTTTGGCGCCGGGGTGGATCTCGATGCCAGTCAGCCAGCGGGAGATGTGCGATATGTAGCGGCCCAGCCATTGCAGGCCATGCGTCCAGCACCAGTGGGCGCGGCGGTGCAGCACCAAGGCATGCAGGCCGGGGTAGCAGGTCAGCACCTCCCAGCGGGTGCGGGCGGCGGGGTCGCGGTCCAGAATGCACTGGATGTCGGAGCGCAGGCGGTCAAACATGGCTCAGTTCTCTGGAATGTTTTGAAATCACAGTTGATGCAAAGCCACCAGGGCCAGAAGTGATACCGAGGACATCACAAGCGCTAGGCAAAACAAAGCCACAGCGGTTTTGATTGATCATGGCAATGCAGTTTAGTGCTTTGCAGCGCTGGCGGTTTGGATCATGGCCTTGGCAACACCACGCAGGATGTGGATTTCTTCAGGGCTGAGGCGGGAGCGGTTAAAAAGCTGGTTGAGCCGGGGCATGAGTTTTTTGGGAGCGGCGGGGTCTAAAAACCCAATGTCGGTCAGGGCTTGCTCCCAGTGGGCCAGCATGCCAGCGACTTGGGCGGCATCGGCAAGGTCTGGCGGTGGGGGCGCTGTCTCTGCACTGGGCGCAAAGCCGCCCAGGGCCATGCGCCATTCGTAGGCAATGACTTGTACGGCGGCGGCCAAGTTGAGCGAGCCAAACTGTGGATGGGTAGGTATGGACAGCGCCACATGGCAGCGGTAGACGTCCTCGTTGGCCATGCCAAAGCGCTCTGAGCCAAACAAGAAGGCCACGCCCGTTTCGGGCGCTACTTTGGGCTGGGGTACCGCAGAAGGGTCTTGGGAGGCCTGCTGAGCAGTTTTTGAGGCGTTTTTGGCACTATGCCTTAGTGAATCAAGCACTTCTTGCTCTTTATTTAGGAGCATTTCAAAGTAGGGCCGTGGGGCTGATGTAGGCGGGCCAAAGTCACGCGGCGTCATGGCGGTGGCGCACAGGTGGCTCATGCCGTCCAGCGCTTCGTCCAGCGTGGCAACGATGCGAGCTTGGTGCAGCACGTCCAGGGCGCCGCTGGCGCGTTGGATGGTTTCTTCGCGGCGCAGCACGTTGGGCCAGCGGGGTGCCACCAACACGAGGTCGTCAAAGTCCATGACTTTCATGGCCCGGGCTACAGCGCCTACGTTGCCTGCATGGCTTGTGTTGATGAGGATGAAACGGGTCTTCATGGGCGCGCAGTGGTCAAAGGCAAACAGCCGCAAAACGGCAAAGCAGGTAAAATCAGCGCCCTATTGTCGCCGCCTGCATCGCCGGGCTGCGCCCACCGCTCACCCCCTCACAACTTATGTCGTCCAATCTGCACCCCATGCTCAACGTGGCCATCAAGGCTGCACGCGCCGCAGGCGCCATCATCAACCGCGCTGCGCTGGACGTGGAATCGGTGCGTATTTCGCAAAAGCAGATCAACGACTTTGTGACCGAGGTAGACCACGCCTCCGAGCAAGTCATCATCGAGAACCTGCTAACAGCCTACCCCGGCCACGGCATTTTGGCCGAAGAGTCGGGTAGCCAGCACGGCGCCAAAGACTCGGAGTTTGTCTGGATCATCGACCCACTGGACGGCACCACCAACTTCATCCACGGGTTTCCGGTGTATTGCGTGAGCATTGCCTTGGCAGTGCGCGGCAAAGTAGAGCAAGCCGTTATTTTTGACCCCAGCCGCAACGATTTGTTTACGGCCACCAAGGGCCGTGGTGCCTACATGAACGAGCGCCGCATTCGGGTCAGCAAGCGCACGCAACTCAAAGAATGCCTGATTTCTACAGGCTTTCCGTTTCGCCCGGGCGACAGCCTCAAAACCTATTTGCAGATCATGAACGACGTGATGCCCCGCACCGCTGGGCTGCGCCGCCCTGGCGCTGCCGCGCTGGACTTGGCGTATGTGGCGGCAGGTTTTACCGATGGTTTTTTTGAAACAGGGCTGAGCATTTGGGACGTAGCCGCTGGGTCTTTGTTGGTCACAGAGGCGGGAGGCTTGGTGGGCAACTTTACGGGCGAGGCAGACTTTTTAGATCAGCGCGAATGCTTGGCAGGCAGCCCCCGCATTTATGGCCAACTGGTGCCTATTTTGAGCAAGTACAGCAAGTTTGCCAGCGCTGGCGACAAGGCTGCCGTGCGCCAAGCGGCAGACCAGATGGAGATTGGCACGCTGGAGGTCACCTCTGCTGACCCAGCAACCGAGCAAGACGCAGCTACAGCTACAAAGCCTGCCGATGCAGCACCGTTTTAAGGAGCTGAACAGCCAGCGCTAGGTGCGGATGATGCGCGGCAGCACGTCTAGTTCTTCGGCAGACACAGGCCTGCCAAACAAATAGCCCTGGAAACCCTCGCAGCCGTTTTTGCGCAAAAAGCCCAGCTGCCCGGTGGTTTCCACCCCCTCGGCCACCACGTCCAGATCCAGGCTCTTGGCCAGGGCCAGTATGGTGCGCACGATAGCGGCGTCGTTGGGGTCAGTCAGTACGTCGCGCACAAAGCTTTGGTCGATCTTGATTTGATCTAGCGGCAAGCGCTTAAGGTAACTCAGCGACGAATACCCGGTGCCAAAATCATCCAGCGCAAAGCCAACGCCTTCGCGCTTGAGCTGCACCATACGCTCTACAGTGTCTTGTATGTCACCCAGCAGCAGGCTTTCCGTCAGTTCTAGTTTGAGCTTGCGCGGGTCGGCACCGTACGTGCGCAAAGCCTCCAACACCTCTGACACAAAGCCCGGGTGCCTGAACTGCCGAGCACTGACATTGACCGACACGCACAGGTGGGTGGTTTCTATGCTTTCGCTCCACTTGCGCAACTGAGCACTGGCTGTGTTCAGCACAAACTGCCCCAGGGGCAAGATCAAACCTGTTTGCTCGGCCAAGGGGATGAAGTCGCCGGGGCTGATCATGCCGCGTTGAGGGTGCTTCCAACGCACCAGGGCTTCGGCACCACTGAGGCGACCCTTGCCGTCCACCACGGGCTGGTAATGCACAGTCAAATCGCCGCGCAACAAGCCTTGGCGCAAGTCAGCCTCCAAATTAGACCGGGCGTTCACTGCTGCCTGCATGTGGGGGTCAAAAAACCGCTGGGTGTTGCGGCCTGCGGCCTTGGCCTGGTACATGGCCAGGTCGGCACGTTTCAGTAACTCATCCACAGACAAACGCTGGTCGCCAAACAAGGTAATGCCCACGCTGGGCGTGCTGAAGTGCTGCTGCCCACTCAAGTCAAAAGGTTGGTTCAGGCTGGCCAAGAGCTTGTCGACCACCATCTCGGCCTGTTGCGCGGCGTTTTGGGCATCAGGGTGCAGGGCTTCGAGCATGACCACAAACTCATCGCCTCCAAAGCGGGCCACGGTATCGCATTCGCGCACACCGCCCACTAATCGGGCGGCTACCTGGGCCAGCAATTGGTCGCCCATGTCGTGGCCCAGGGTGTCGTTCAGGTCTTTGAAGTTATCGAGGTCGATAAACAACAAGGCTCCCAAAGTGCGATTGCGCTGGCAGGTGGTAATGGCTCGCTCGAGCCTGTCGAGCAGCAACCGGCGGTTGGGCAGACCAGTCAAGGCGTCGTAAAAAGCCAAGCGCTCAATCTCTTGCTCGGTACGTTTGCGGTCGGTGATGTCAGTGGTAAAGCCGTACAAAATCACTGCGCCATCGGATTCGCGGTGGGGCACGGCGTTGGTCATGTGCCATTCCACCTTGCCTTCGCCCGTGTGCACGCGGTATTCGCACTGCCAAGGCAGCATGCGTTTAAGCGACACCATGGCCGAGCGGCGCACTTGCGGCGCATCGCGGCTGTCTACCAAGCGCAGCAAGGTTTCGTGGTCCACTGCGCCCTCGTGTTGGCGCAGGCCCATAAAGTCGCGCACGGCATCACTTACATATTGCAAGCTGCCGGTGCCGTCTGGGCGCAGGCGGTACTGGTAAATAAAGCCGGGAATACGGCTGGCAATGCGCTGAATAAACAGCAACTGCTCACGCAAGCGGTCGGCGGTGCGGTACTCGTCCGTGACGTCTTGCACCACGCCCATTTCCATTTGCACACCGTCAGCCGAGCTGGGGTGACTGACGCGCGAACGCATCCAGCGCACCTCACCATCGGGGCGCTGCCAGCGGTATTCAATGGTGGTGCCGGTTCCGCGCTCGCGGGCGTTTTCAAATACGTGCAGGTCTTCGGGCAGTATGCCGCTGACGGCACGCTCAAAGCTGACCCATTCTTGCTGCTCAAACCCGGCAATGTTGCACAGGCCGGGCGACCACAGCAGCACGGTTTCGCCTGGGTCTTCAATGCGGCGCCAGTGGCCTGCGCCCACCAGGCTTTCCATGCTGTTGAACACATCGGTTTGCTCGCGCAACTCGCGGCGGGTGTCGTCTAGCGCCTGCTGGGTCGAGGCAAGCTGCGCCTTAAGGGTTTCGGCCTCGGTAGCGTCGCGCACCGTGACCAAAATACATTGGTTGGTGACGCGGCAAGCAGACAAGTCCCAGGCCAACAAAATGCGGCCCGGTTCGCGCACCACTTGGCGGCATTCAAGGGGCACGCCTAGACGCGCCACGGCGCGTAATTGGTCTAGCAAAGGGGTGTCTGCAAGCTGGTCAAACACCACGCTGGCATCGACACCGCTGGTGCGCACAGCGCCCAAGCCAGGTGTGCGCCGGGCAGCCGCATTGGATGCCTGCAGCACCAGTTGATCGCCATTAAGGCGGAACTCCAGCATGGCCACAGGCAGGCCGTCCATGACCGCTTGCAAACGCGCCTGTGCCATAGGCGACAGGGCTACGCTGCCCGGCGGGGCCAGCAGATCAATGAAGAGTTCTGACGAGATCACGGCCGCTTTGCAACCTTATGAATAGAAGCTTTGTAGAGCCAATGCAATGCACTTGGCTTTTGTGGGTATGGGTCAAGAGTATGTCAAAACACCTGTTGGTGGCAGATTTTGTTGCGGCAAATGCTTGAGGGGAAACCCGATGCAATTTGTAACAACTTACAGAGCCATCACAAACAAGCCTTGCACAAAACCCCCAAAAGTTTTGCCGTCAGCGTCCGATAACACCTCAAAGACCGTGAACAGGTTTGAAGGACAGGGCACAACGCCCTTGCCTGCGGGGGTGGCGTGTAGCAGCACCACCAGCGGCTCAACTCGGGAGGATCTTGGGGCTGGCCATGGCAATGACCATCAACAGCAATGTCTTGTCGCTCAATGCACAGCGCCAGTTAGGCAAAGTGCAGGGGCAACTGGGCACGTCACTGCAACGCCTGTCGTCGGGTATGCGCATCAACAGCGCCAAAGACGACGCTGCAGGCTTGGCCATTTCCGAACGTTTTACCAGCCAGGTCAGGGGACTCAACCAAGCCGCCCGCAACGCCAACGATGGGCTGTCAGTGCTGCAAACGGCAGAAGGCGCATTGGCGGGGGTTACCAACAACCTGCAACGCATACGCGAGCTGGCCGTGCAAGCGGCCAACGGCACCAACAGCGCTGCCGACAAACAAGCCCTGCAAGCCGAAGTAGCGCAACTGGCCACAGAAATTGAACGCACCACGGCCACCACCCAGTTCAATGGCATGCGCATTTTTGACAACAGCCAAGCCAGCGTGGTGGGCGACGAAGCCAAACTGGCCGTGTTTGACGGCCTGACCAGCGTAGGCAGTTGGCTGGAAAACAGCGAGCAACTGATACGCGACCTGTACGGCCTGAGTGCTGACGGAGCCGAGCTAGACATACGCTACAGCGGCTTTACCGACGGTGCGGGCAACGTGGCCGCCTATGTGCAGTACACCGGCACAGACGGCCAAGGCCGGGGACTTAACTTGGTATTGCAGGTGGACTTGGCCGACTTTAGCCCGCCCAACCTGCCCGATGGCGGCACGGCCCCCTACTACGCTGACCGCATCATTGCCCACGAAATGGTGCACGCCGTGCTGGCACGCACCACCAACGTGGCATCGCTGCCGTCAGCCTTTAACGAAGGCCTGGCCGAATTTATCCACGGCGCAGACGAGCGCCTGCGTGCAGACACTGCCAACGGCACCAACGTAGCGGCCATTTTGGCGGCGTACAACGCTGACGATGTCAGCGCCAGCGCAGGCTACTCGGGTGGTTATGCCGCCGTGCGCTACATGCACAGCCGCATCAAAGGCGGCGGGGGAGAAGGCATCAAAGACGTATTGGGTTACTTGAACGACAACCCCGGCTCTACGCTAGACCAGGCCCTGGCCAATGGTTCGCGCGGCGTGTTTACCGGGCTGGCTGATTTCAATACACAGTTCAATGCCGATGCAGCCGCCTTTGTGGCCGCCATGGATTTGAACAACGCCGACACAGGCGCTATTGGCGGCCTGGATGTGGACGGCGGCGATGTCAAAACCGCCACCAGCACCATCCCTAACATTGGCGGCAAGTCGGGCACCAATGTGCTCGATGGCTTTGCCGAAACCTTTGAGGACATTGCCACATCCAGTGGCTCGACCAGCAGCATGACGTTTCAGGTTGGCGCCAATGCAGGGCAAACGCTAGAAACCCGCGTGGGCTCGGTCAACCTCAGTTCTTTGGGCCTGCGCAACACGCTGGATGTGACCCAATCTGCCGCCCAAGCCATCGTGGCGGTAGACCGGGCGCTGGAATACGTCAACGGCCAACGCGCCACCATAGGGGCGCAATCGTCGCGTCTGGAATCTGCCATTACCAGCCTGCAAATTGGCAGCGAAAACATGTCTGCCAGCCGCTCGCGCATTCTGGATACCGACTTTGCCGTAGAAACCGCCGCCCTGGCCCGCCAACAAATATTGCAACAAGCCAGCAGCGCCATGGTGGCACAGGCCAACCAAATACCGCAGGGTGTGCTGGCGCTGCTGCGCCTGTAGCCACCTAGGGCCACTAAGAGGCCGACAAAAGGCCTGCGCAGCGGTTTATGCTACGCGGTTGATTGCACATTGACCGCACCCATGACGCACCCCCAGGCGACGCACCCGACGCCCGACCTCTCGCAGCACACCCCCATGATGCAGCAGTACCTCAGCCTCAAGGCTGGGTACCCCGACACGCTGCTGCTCTACCGCATGGGCGACTTTTACGAGCTGTTTTTTGCCGACGCAGAAAAAGCAGCACGCCTGCTGGACATCACCCTCACCCACCGGGGCCAATCGGCCGGGCAACCCATTGCCATGGCCGGGGTGCCTTTTCATGCGCTAGAAGGGTATTTGGGGCGGCTGATACGCCTGGGCGAATCGGTGGCCATTTGCGAGCAAGTGGGCGAAGTGGGGGCCAGCAAAGGCCCGGTAGAGCGCAAAGTAGTGCGCGTAGTCACCCCCGGTACGCTGACCGATGCCGAACTGCTGCACGACAAAACCGAGGCACTGCTGCTGTCTGTGCACCAAGGCCCACGCGCGCGTTGCGGGCTGGCATGGTTGAGCGTGACCCAAGGGCGCGTGCACCTGGCCGAATGCGCCCATGACGAATTGGGCGCGTGGCTGGCCCGCATTGCCCCCAGCGAAATGATTTACAGCGCTGGCGTTACCGAGCGCTTTGAACAACAACTGCAACATTGGCGGCACAACGGTACCCTGGCCTGCCCCATCAGCTTGCGGCCCGACTGGCAATTTGACGGCCCTTTGGGCGAGCGCAAATTGCTTGAGCACCTAGGCGCGGCCAGCCTAGAGGCCTGGAGCGCACACGACCTGCCCCACGCCCATGCCGCGGCGGCGGGCCTGCTGGCTTATGCCGAACACACCCAAGGCCGCAGCCTCACGCACATCCACAGCGTGCAAGTGCAGCGCAACGATGAACTCATCGACCTGCCCGCCACCACCCGGCGCAACCTGGAGCTAACACGCACCCTGCGCGGCGAAGACAGCCCCACTCTGCTGTCGCTGCTAGATACCTGCATGACAGGCATGGGCAGCCGCCTGCTCAAAACCTGGCTGCTAGAGCCCCACCGCGACCGCAGCCATGCCCGCCACCGCCTAGAAGCCACCCACGCCCTGCGCGGTGACGGCAGCACACAAGGCCCCTGGCAACACCTGCGCGATGCATTGAAAGGGGCCAGCGACGTAGAACGCATTACCGCCCGTATTGCGCTGCGACAAGTGCGCCCCCGCGAACTGCTGGCACTGACCAAAACGCTACAAAAAGCAGAGCAAATACCCCTTGATTTACTAAGGCACAGTGCGTATTTGGCTCAAATATCCACCCATTTGCAGCCCCCAGGCCTTTGCACCGCCCTGCTGCAAGCCGCCATTGCCCCAGAACCCGCAACCCTGGTGCGCGATGGTGGTGTGATTGCCACCGGCTTTGATGCTGAGTTAGACGAGCTGCGCGCCATACAAAGCAATTGCGATGGCTTTTTGCTGGAACTAGAAACCCGCGAAAAAGCCCGCACCGGCATCCCCAACTTGCGGGTGCAGTTCAACCGCGTGCATGGTTTTTACATTGAAGTCACCAGCAGCTACCTGGGTCAAGTACCCGACGACTACCGCAGGCGCCAAACCCTTAAAAACGCCGAGCGCTTCATCACCCCCGAGCTCAAAGCCTTTGAAGACAAAGCCCTGAGCGCCCAAGAACGCGCCCTGGCCCGCGAAAAATGGCTGTACGAGCAGGTGCTAGACCAGCTCCAGCCCCACGTGCCCGCCCTCACCCGCGTGGGGCAGGCGCTGGCTGCCTTGGATGTGCTGTGCACCCTGGCCGAAAGGTCTCTCACCCTGGGCTGGTGCGCCCCGCAGTTTGTGGCCGAGCCCTGCATCGAGATAGAGGCTGGCCGCCACCCCGTAGTAGAGGCCCGGCTGGCCGAAACCTCCAGCGGCAGCTTCATTGCCAACAGCACCCGGCTCAACGCCAACACCCGCATGCAAATCATTACCGGCCCCAACATGGGCGGTAAATCTACCTATATGCGGCAAGTGGCGCTGATCGTTCTGCTGGCCAGCATGGGCAGCTATGTGCCAGCCACGGCGTGCCGCCTGGGGCCCATAGATGCCATCCACACCCGCATTGGCGCGGCCGATGACCTGGCCAACGCGCAGTCGACCTTCATGCTGGAGATGACCGAGGCCGCGCAAATTTTGCATGCCGCCACGCCGCACAGCCTGGTGCTGATGGACGAAATTGGCCGCGGCACCAGCACCTTTGACGGCCTGGCACTGGCCAGCGGCATAGCCACCCACCTGCACGACAAAACCCGCGCCTTCACCCTGTTTGCCACCCACTACTTTGAGCTGACCGAGCTACCGGCTAAAGCCAAGCACGCCGTCAATATGCACGTCAGCGCCACAGAGTCGGGCGTAGACATTGTGTTTTTGCACGACATACAACCGGGCCCCGCCAGCCGCAGCTACGGCATACAAGTGGCCAAACTGGCAGGCATGCCCAGCCCCGTGCTGCACCATGCCCGCCACACCCTTGGTGCCCTGGAAGCCCGCGCGGGCGAGAGCCAACTGCAAGTCGATTTGTTTGCCGCCCCCGCCACCGAACCCAGCGCAGGCCCCAGCCCGCTGGAAGTGGCCCTGGGCCAAATCCAGCCCGATGCCTTGAGCCCGCGCGAGGCGTTGGATGCGCTGTACCAGCTTAAGAAACTGGCCCCATAAAAACGCCTATCCTGCGCGCTGCCTGCCGCACACTACACTTGGATCTTTTTGTATCTACTCGCACACCATGACGTACTGCGTCGCCATCAAACTCAACGCCGGACTGGTGTTTCTCTCTGACTCCCGTACCAATGCGGGGCTCGATCAGATAAGCTCTTTTCGCAAAATGATGGTCTATGAAAAGGCCGATGACCGCTTTATGGTGCTGCTGTCGGCGGGTAACCTGAGCATCTCGCAGTCGGTGCGTGAGATTTTGCAAAGCGAGTCCATCAAAGACCGCGAGGACGCGGAGCCCATCACCATCTGGAACGCCAAAAGCATGTTTGACGCCGCCCGCGTGCTGGGCGCTGCCGTGCGCCATGTGCATGACCGCGATGGCGCGGCGCTCAAGCGTGCGGGGGTGGAGTTCAATGTGTCGCTGCTGTTTGGCGGGCAGATCAAGGGCGAAGGCATGCGCCTGTTTCAGGTGTATTCGGCCGGCAACTTTATTGAGGCCACCAACGAAACCCCGTACTTTCAGGTGGGCGAATCTAAATACGGCAAGCCAGTGCTAGACCGCGTTTTAACGCCCCAAACCCCCTTGAACGAAGCGGCTAAGTGCGCCCTGGTATCTATGGACAGTACGCTCAAGTCCAACCTGACAGTGGGCCTGCCGCTGGATATGGTGGTGTACGAAGAAGGCCGTTTTGCCACCGACAAAATTGTGTGCATTGACGAGCACAACCCTTACTTCAAGATGCTGCACGACAACTGGGGCCAAAAGCTGCGCCAAGTGTTTGACAGCATTGAAGACCCGGCCTGGAACGGCGGCCACACCAGCGCACCTTTGATGGTGAACCCCGCCCGCAGCAAGCCCTTGAAGAAAATCACCAACGTGCACGAAAAGCTGGTGTAGTTGCGCTCCTCCATCATTTCTTTCGGTGTTGCTTCGCCTTGCCGTGCGTCAGCACTGCCTGCGGCTTCGCACCTCGACATGAATGGTTGAGAAATAGAACAGGGGCCTTGCCTGTTACCGGCAGCAGCGGTAGGCCAGCCCTACAGATACGCTGTAATTGTTGGGCTTAAGGGCCAAAGGGCTGCGTCTGGCTTCACCACGCAGCTGACTCAGGCCCAGGCCAGCAGTAAAAATCCAGTTATCTGTCACTGCCGTTTTAAGCGATACACCCATTTCCGTGTTCATCATGCCGCCACCAGGCTCGTACAAAGGCAGAGGGCTTGTGATGCCAGCAGCTGAAGCAGGCACACCAAAATAGCTGCGCATGTAAGTGCGATTGGCCCAGTTCATGCCTGCGGTAAACAGCAGCTCGCTGGAGGGAGTGATTTGGTATTCGTAGCGCAAAGCAGCGTTTAAAACACCCCCACCGCCTTTGCCTAGCAGGTCTTGGTTGTACGACAACCGGCCAGATGCATGGCGCGAAATGTCGTACACCGCACTGATGCGACCACGCAGGGTGCGGTCTACATTGGGCAGGCCGCCCAGCACCTCGTCGTCGCCTCCATCGCGCCCGCTGTCCAGGCGCAAAGATGCGCTCAAACGAAAATCGTCGGCTTGGAACAAACGCGCCGTCACACCAGAGTCACGAGCGTCGAGGTCAAAGTCCAGCAACGACCCACCACCGCCGGAGCTTAAGGTGTAGGGGTCAAACCGCAAGCCCAGCACGGGGCGTATGCCGTTGCCACGCCGGTCACTGCCCGGAAACACCGGGCCATTGCCTACCGATACGCCCAGCACCCAGGTAAAGGGGGATTCATCGGCTTTTTTGTCCGCAGGGGCTTGCGTTTGGTGCACAGGTCTTGCGGCAACTTCTTTGCCCATGACCTCCTGCGCTTGGGCCGCAAGGGCAGACAGCGCAAGCACAGCGGCACAACACAGGGCATGGCGTGGGAGGGTGGTGGGCTTCATGCAGCCATTATTAGCTGCCCCACCGCACAGCGCCAGTCCAGACTGTTACCAATACCACGATGCCAAACACTATTCGATAGTAAGCAAATGGCACAAAGTTGTGGGTGCTGATGTAGCGCAGCAGCCAATGCACGCAAAGCCAGGCGCTGACAAACGCTGTAACCAAGCCCACTGCAAACATGGGCACATCGGCCATGCTCAGCAAAGCGCGGTTTTTGTACAGGCTGTAGGCCCCAGCACCCATCAAGGTGGGTATGGCCAAAAAGAAGGAATAGTCGGTTGCAGCGCGGCGCGACAAGCCCAGCAGCATGCCCCCAATGATGGTGGCACCGCTGCGGCTGGTGCCCGGAATCATGGCCACGCATTGCACCAGCCCTACCTTGAGGGCATCCAGCGGGGTCATGTCATCTACCGACTGCACTCGGGTGTGGCTAGGTGCCCTGCGCTCGGCCCACAAAATCACAAAGCCACCCACGATCAAAGCCATGGCCACCACCACAGGGGTAAACAAATGCTCCTGTATGGCTTTGCCCCACAGCAAGCCCACCACCACGGCAGGCACAAAACCTATGGTGACATTCAGTGCAAAGCGCTGGGCTTGGCGCTCGGTGGGTAAGGCCACCAGGGTGCTACGGATTTTTTGCCAATAAACCAAGATCACGGCCAAGATGGCGCCCGTTTGTATGGCCATGTCAAACACCTTGGCCTTGGCATCGTCAAACCCCAACAATGCACCCGCAAGGATGAGGTGGCCCGTTGATGAAATAGGCAAAAACTCGGTCAGCCCTTCCACCACGCCCATGATGGCGGCCTTGAGCAGCAAAACAATGTCCACAAACGTCTTTCAAACACCCAAGGTGCCGGGTTATGGGGCGTGATTATGGCGGCGCGCAGGTGCAGCTTATTCGTAACGTAGTGCTTGTATGGGCTGCAAACGTGCCGCGCGGCGGGCCGGGTAGTAGCCAAAAAACACCCCCACCACACCCGAAAAGCCCACGGCCACCAGCACCGACGGTACATCCATCGACACGCTCCAGCCCGCAAAGTGGCCCACTGCCCAGGTGGCTACTGCCCCCAAGGCAATCCCTATGGCCCCGCCCACCAGGCTGAGGGTGGTGGCTTCAATTAAAAACTGCGCCAATATGTCACGCCCACGGGCACCTACGGCCATGCGCAGGCCGATTTCGCGGGTGCGCTCGGTCACGCTGACCAGCATGATGTTCATGATGCCAATGCCGCCCACCAGCAAACTCACACCCGCCACGGCAGCCAGCAGCAGGGTCATGATGCGGCTCGATTCCTCTTGCGCTTGCAGCACTTCCGACAAGTTGCGAATGCTAAAAGTGTCGTCCCCACCCGGAGGCACCTTCAGGCGCTGGCGCAACAGGTCGCGTATGCCCTCCTCGGCGCGAGCCATGTCAGCGCCTTCGCGCACTTTGACAAAAATCGACCAGATGCGCCGCACATTACCGCCAGCGTTCCAGATGCGGTTGCGAAAGGTGGACATGGGCATCAGCAAGGTGTCGTCCTGGTCTTGCCCCAAAGAGTTTTGGCCCTTGGATGCGAGCACCCCCACCACCATAAAGGGCACGCCCCGCACACGCACCATTTGGCCCAAGGGGTCTTCGTCGGCAAACAGCTCGCGGGCCACTGTTTGCCCAAGCCAAGCCACTTTGGCCGATCCTTGCTGCTCAGCCTGTTCAAACAGGCGGCCTGATGCCAGGGGCCAGTCGCGGGCTTCCAGGTAGTCGTTCGTGGTGCCAAAAATGGTGGTGTTCCAGTTGGCGTTTTGCGCCACCACCTGGGCGGTAGTACGTGATGTGGGTGCGGCCACTTGCACCTCGGGCACCTCACGGCTTACGGCCTCGGCGTCTTCTTCGGTAAAGCGCGAGCGGGTTTGGGCACCGTAGCGCACACCGGCGGCACTCAAGCTGCCCGGCACCACCAGCATGATGTTGGAGCCCAGGCCCTTGATTTGCGCCTGCACCCTCTCGGTAGCGCCACGCCCCACCGCCACCATGGTGATGACCGCCGCCACACCAATGATGATGCCCAGCATAGTGAGCATGCTGCGCAGCACATTGGCCGTCAGGGCGCGAATGGCAGCGCGCAAAGCTGCAGCAAAGTTCATGCGCTGGCTCCTGTCACCACTGGTGTGCGGCCCATGCCGGGCTGAGGCACGTCCTCTAGCAGTTGGCCGTCTTTAAACACCAAGCGCCGCCGCGCCCAGGCGGCTACATCGGTTTCGTGGGTGACCAGCACCACCGTCATGCCCTGCGCATTGAGGGCGGCCAGCAACTGCATGATGTCTTCTGATGTGTGCGAATCAAGTGCGCCCGTGGGCTCATCAGCCAAGATGAGCGATGGCTGGTTGACCAATGCTCGTGCAATGGCTACGCGCTGCTGCTGCCCGCCCGACAGTTCAGACGGCGTATGCCCGCTGCGCTCTGCCAAGCCCACACGGGCCAACGCAGCCTGGGCACGGGCCCGGCGCTCGGGGGCTTTGATGCCTGCGTACACCATGGGCAGCTCAACGTTTTCGAGTGCGCTGGTGCGCGGCAACAAATTGAACTGCTGGAACACAAAACCAATGCGCTGGTTGCGAATGGCCGCTAAGGCATCGGCGCTCAAGGCCTGCACAGCGTGGCCTGCCAGGTGGTAAGTTCCAGTGCTGGGTTGGTCCAGACAGCCCAAGATGTTCATCAAGGTCGATTTACCCGACCCCGACGCACCCATGATGGCGACAAACTCGCCCTCAGCAATGGATACCGACACCCCGCGCAAAGCATGCACTGCCTGTCCACCCATGGTGTAGGTTTTGCTCAGGTTGCGCGCATCGATCAGCGCTGGTGCTGGCTGGGTCATGGCGGGCGCTTAAAACGGTAAACGCGGCCCAGCGCCATTGCCACCCCGGCGGCTGCCGTTGCTGGGGGCCTCATCGCCCGGGCTGATGGTGCCCACCACCACGCTGGTGCCTTCTTGCACAACAAGCCCGTCTTGCGTTGGCAGCAGCTCGGTGCTGGTGCCGTCGGTCAGGCCCAGGCGTACATCCACAGCGCGGGGTTGGCCGTTGGCATCGAGCACAAACACGCGGCCACGCCCTGACGCCGCCAAACGGCCTCCAGCAGCACTTTGTGGGCGTTTTTGCGCCTCTGCCTTAGTACCTTGCGGATTTTGCGCTATATTTTTAGTAGCATCAGAAGCTTTATCCATTGGCTCTGCGTCGGGCAAACGTACGCGCAAAGCGGCGTTGGGCACCTTCAGCACATCCTGCCTAGCATCGGTCACGATGCGTACATTGGCCGTCATGCCTGGCAGCAAGCGGCCGTCCACATTGGCAAAGTTAACTGCTGCTACATAAGTCACCACGTTGTTGGCGCTCAGGGGTGCCTTGCGCACTTGGTCTACCTGGCCTTCAAAGGTCATGCCCGGAAAGGCATCCACGGTAAAACTGGCTTTTTGGCCCGACTTGATGCGGCCCACATCGCTTTCATCTACGCTGACCTCGACGCGCATGTCGCGCAGGTTTTGGGCAATCACAAACAGCTCGGGTGCCTGCAAGCTGGCCGCCACGGTTTGGCCCCGCTCTACCGCCCGCTTAATGACAATGCCATCCACCGGCGATGTAATGCGCGTGCGCGACAAGTTGGTTTGCGCCTGCGCCAAAGCGGCATTGCGCTGCTGTACCGTGGCCTGCGCCGCCTGCACCTGCGCTGCCGTGACCTTGGCCTGCGCCTGTGCGCCGCGCAGGGCCTCGGTACTGGTGTTGACCAGCGACTGTGCGCGGTCGGCTTCGCTTTGGGCAATAAAGCCCTTGGCCACCAAGTCCCGCTGGCGGCCTAAATCGCGCTCGGCCTGGGCCAAGTCCACCTGGGCGCGCGATACCGCAGCCTGGCTGGCCAGCACATTGGCCTGCGCAATCAGCACTTGCGAACGCGCTGCCTCTAAATCAGCCTGGGCTTGGCGCACCTGAAACTCGATCAATTGCGGGTCAATTTGCGCAATCAACTGCCCGGCCTTGACCTCGGAGTTGAAGTCCGCAAACAAATCACGGATTTGCCCTGACACTTGGCTGCCCACAGATACCTGCGTAACAGGCATGACTTGGCCCGAGGACGACACCGTGGCCGTGACGTTACCGCGCTCTATGGTGGCAGTGCGGTACTGGGGCGTATCTGCCCCCCGCATGGCGTACCAAGCACCGCCAGCAGCAGCCAAAGCCACCACTGCCGCAGCGATAAGAAATTTTTTACCCAACCACCAGCGCTTATATTGCATGGCTGCGATTCTATGAATGCATCTGTACCTGTGTATGTGTGCGGGGTAAAGACGCTTTAGGCCATTAGATTGCAATGCACATCAGGAGACCCAGCCATGGAACACACCCAAGCCCCCATTGAATACGCCGGTTTTTGGATCCGCGTTGCGGCTTCCATCATCGACACTGTTTTGGTCATGCTCGCCACCGTGCCTTTGCTGGTGGGCATTTATGGTTTTGATTACTTTGACATTGAAAAAGCAGGGCAGGTATCGGGGCCCGCAGAAATTGTGATTTCTTGGGTGCTACCCGCGATTGCCATTGTGCTGTTTTGGATCTACCGCCAAGCCACCCCCGGCAAAAGCATTTTGGGCCTACAAATCCAGGACGCCAACACTGGTGGGCCTTTGTCGCCTGTGCAGTCAGTGGCGCGTTATTTGGGCTATTTTGCGTCCACCATTCCGCTTTGCTTGGGTTTGATTTGGGTGGGTTTTGACCCTAAAAAACAAGGCTGGCATGACAAAATAGCCCAGACGGTGGTGGTCAAGAAACGCGCCATACCATCTTGAAACTCGATCAAACTACCATGCAGCCTATGCCCAAAATTGCAGCATTGATCACCCGATTGCTTTGTGCTTGCGCAAATGGTCTTTGTACTCGCGCAAATCTTGTGTGGGCTCTAGCACTGTGTTGCGCTGTATGGATGCCCAGCGCGGCACTGGCACAGGCCAACAACGATGTTCTCTCTGCCGGTAGCAGAGGCTGGTGGCGGGGTGAGTTCAAAGACGAGTTCCATGAAGGCACTTGCTCCGTTAAGGCAGAAGGCAAAAACCGCGAGTACAAACGCGAAATCAAATGCAAAGATGGCGTAGGTGCCAGTTGGCGCGGCGAGTGGAAGACCGAGTTCCGCGATGGCCGTTGCCAAATTAAGCAAGAAGCCAAGCACGATGTCTTCAAAGAAGAAGTCAAGTGCAGCCACTAGCCACAGCATGCCAACGGCGAATACCCTCACCATCACTTACCAACGCGACATTGCGCTGGATGCCGCCGATGTCGCCCGCGTGTTAGACGCCTCTGGCATTACCCGACCTACCAGCGATTTGGCACGCATCCACCAAATGTATACACAGGCCAATTTGGTGTTTTCTGCCTGGGATGGCTCCCGGTTGATTGGCGTCAGCCGCGCCCTTACCGACTTTTGCTACTGCTGCTACCTGAGCGATTTGGCCGTAGACAAAGCCTACCAACGTCAAGGCATTGGGCTTGCGCTCATTAACCTGACCCGCCAAGCCATAGGCGAAGGCGCATCGCTGATTTTGTTGTCTGCCCCGCAGGCCATGGACTACTACCCCCAAGTGGGTTTTGAGCAGGCAGGCAACGCCTTCATCATCAAGCGCAAGCAATAAGCGCTTAACCAACCCTGCATGACACTGCAATACCTCGACTTTGATTACAGCGAGGACGACCTGGGCAATGGCACTCTAGATGCCTTGGCCAGCGTACTGCCAGACAGGCAAGCCGCCCTGCAAACAGAGGCCGAGCAGGTACTCGACTGGGCCCATACCGAGTTTGGGCCAGCACAAGCCCTAGAAGATGGCGGCACATGGCATTACGCATTGCAATGCACCCAAGAGACAGACATTGCCCAAGGCGTACAGCGCTGTGTGCTGGCGCTTACTTTAACGGGTAGCACCCAGTTTTGCCTTGCGTTGATGGAGCGCTTCAACACTGATGCATACGGGGTCTAAAACCCCTAATCGCGTTGGGGTTTGCGGCAGACCGACCCAACGGAGCACCCGCTACCGCTACATTCACGACTCCTTAGTTCAAACTAAAACTGGAGCGTTTATATGCTGAATCGCAGACATTTCATGGGTGCTGGCCTGGCCTTCACGGCCTATACCGCTGGGTCTTGGGTTCCTGTATGGGCACAAAACGCGCCCAATCTGGGCACTCCCGCTTTGCCCACCACAGGGTTCAAGCGCATGAAGGTGGGCGATGCCGAGGTGGTGGCGCTTAACGATGGCATCACACGCCGCCCCTTGGTAGAAGAATTTGTCAAAAACGCGCCACTGGCCGAAGTGCGCGCCGTACTGGCATCGCAAGGACTTTCCACAGAATTCATTGACGTTCCCTACACACCGTTTTTGGTGCTCACAGGCGGTCGCAAAATTTTGATCGACACAGGCTTGGGCGAGTTTGGTGGCGCCACCACAGGCAAGCTGCTAGAAAACATGCGCGCAGCAGGTGTGCAACCTGACGAAATTGACACTGTGCTCATCAGCCACTTCCATGGTGACCACATCAACGGCTTGCGCAACAAGGCAGGCAACTACACCTTTGCCAAAGCCAAGGTGATGGTGCCCGAAGCCGAATTCGCCTTCTGGATGGACGATGCCCGCATGGCAGCAGCGCCCACTGGAATGAAAGGCGCTTTTGACAACGTACGCCGCACCTTCAAAGAAATGCCCGCATCCATGCTGGTGAAGTTTGCTGCTGGCGACACTGTGGCCCCTGGCATCAAGTCCATTGCAGCCTATGGGCATACACCCGGCCACACACTGTTCGAGCTAACATCCGCAGGCCAGGCCTTCCACTATGTGGCCGACTTGACCAACATACCAGCCCTGTTTGCACGCAACCCCGACTTTGCCGTGACCTTTGACATGGACGCAGAAGCCGCCCGTAAAGTACGCCGCGAGGTGCTAGAGCGCATCACCACCAGCAAGGCATTGGTGGGGGGCTTTCACTTCCCCTTCCCGGCGTTTGGCCGTATGTCCCCAGCTGGCAAGGGCTACGCCTTTGAACCCGTTGCATAAGGCTGCACCACCAAGCAGCTGGCACCGCCGTTCGGTGCTGGCTGTGGGCCTGGGCAGTTTGGCACTGCCCCGCATGGCATGGGCCAGCCCCCAGGCCGAAGCCCTGCTGCGCCAGGGTGGCCTGGTGGTGGCTTTTAGGCATGCGCTGGCCCCTGGCACCTTTGATCCGCCCGGCTTTACTCTGGGCCAGTGCAGCACCCAACGCAACCTGAACGACCAAGGCAGAGCACAGGCTCAAGCAATAGGTGCTTGGTTCAAACAACGCCAACTGGTGCCATTGCAAGTACGCTCTAGCCCATGGTGCCGCTGTATGGACACAGCCCAATTGGCGTTTGCCAAGGCCGACGCATGGCAGGCCCTAGGTTCACCACGGGGTTACCCCGAAACCACGGGCGCTGAGCATTTGCAACTACTGCGCAAAGCCTTGCTGTCTGCCAGCCAAAACACCAAGGGGTTTGAAGTGTGGGTGACGCACATGTTTGTGCTGGCTGACTTGGTGCAAATATCCGTCAACTCTGGCGAAGGCCTGGTGCTAAAAACCAATAGCGCCGGCAAGCCAGAAGCCCTTGCGCGGTTGGTGATTGCCTGAGGAAGATAGGCGCAACGATCACCACAAGGTGGTGTGACTTTCAAGCTGTGGCTTAATAACGGCTTTCTCATATTTCAGGTGTTCACCATGGGCAACAAAATCGTTACTGAAGCTGACCGCAAGCGCACTCCCCGTCCCGCCACACTGCCTGGCGTTACCTTGCCCACCCCAGGCCGTGGCCAGCGTGTCAGCCTTGAGCGTGGCACTGCCACCCGCAGCAAAAAGAACCCCGGCAAGCGTTCACGCAAAGGCGGCTAAAGTCTTGGGCTGCTAAGCGCAAGCCCAACACATGCAAAAAAACCCGCAACAGCGGGTTTTTTTATGGGCGCGTCGCCCAAGTAAGCAACCACAAGGCACAGCACTACAAAGGCGCAGGCTGAGTTTCTGCAAACCCACGCGCTGGTAGCACGATATGAAAAGCAGCCCCCACGGGCGGGGTGTTTTCGGCATAAATGCGCCCGCCCATGGCATGCACGATCTTGCGGCAAATCGCCAAACCCAAGCCTGTTCCACCAGACCCATCTTTGGTGTGACTGGACTGCACAAACGCCTCAAAAATGGTTTCTAGCTCTGCCTCTGGAATACCTGGGCCCTGGTCGTGTACCGTCAAGTGCACTTGGCCCTGGGCGTCGGTATCACCTACCAAGGTAATGGTGCTGCCGGGCGGAGAAAATTTGATCGCATTGGCCAGCACATTACGCACCACTTGCTGAAAGCGCAAAGGGTCGGCCTTGGCAACCAAAGGCAGGTCTGAAAAATCCACCTGCAGGTTTTGGTGCTGGCGGTCCAACAACGGCTCCAGCTCGCGCACCACAGGGCGGATCACCCCACGCAGGTCTATGCGCTCCATGTGAAAAGTGCCCACAGTGCTTTCTAGGCGCGAGACTTCCAGCAAATCGTTGACCAATTGCAGCATGCGCTGCCCAGCAGAGTGAATGTCTTCAAACATGCCACATAGCTTGGGCTGCTCTTTACCGCGCAACATACCGAGCTCTGCAAAGCCCAAGATGGATTGCAAGGGGGTACGCAGTTCGTGGCTCATGTTGGCTACAAACTCTGACTTGGCACGGGATGCTTCTTCTGCCGCTTGCCGGGCCTCTTGGGTCGTGCGTTCGGCTTGGCGGAACTCGCTCACGTCCATCAAAATCGTTAGCACCCCTGAGGGCTGGCCCTGATTCCCTTTAATAGCAGCCTTGATGACCCGAGTGTCGTGGCGTGTTCCGTCGCCATGCATAATGCGGGTTTCAAAAAAAGTGCTCCCGCCATTGGCCAATATTTGAGCGTCTGATTCTTGGTGGACCCGGGCTTCATCGGGGGGCAAGAAGCTCCACAGTTGCAGCCCAGTGACGGCCTGACGGGTTCGGCCTTTGTAATCCTCCCAAGCGCGGTTGACTTGCATCACATGGCCTTGTGTGTCGGCAACCAAAATGGGGAGTGGGTTGGTCTCCAGCAACAACTCTTGGAAAACAATTTGTGCCTGCAAGCGTTGCTGTGCTTCCCAGCGGGCGGTAACGTCTACGGCACTGCCCGCAAAACCCACAATACGCCCGTCGCTTTGCAGTGGCACCACAGCCATCTGAAACAGCAGTGGCCGCTCACCTTGCACCGACACTTTGACTTGGCAATTGCGCGCACCGCTGCCGGAATGGGAGTCGAGCAAATCTTGCACATCCCGGCGGCAAGACACATCCACAAAATCTTCAAGGCGCTTACCCAAAATCTGGGCTGTTGGCTGGCCACTGAGCGCGGCCCAACGGGCGTTCACGAAAGTAATGACGCCTTGCGCATCGGTACGAAAAATCAACTCTTGCACACTGCGCATCAACACCGCCAGATCCCGCTCGCTCTGTGCAATTCGCGCTTGGGCGTCATCTACCGCCTGCCGCGCTGCCTGTCGGGTACGAACGCCCCGCCACAGAGCAAAAGCCAAACCCACGACCAGCAGTACCAATGCCAAGCCTATGCCCAACAAACCCTGAGCGGCATACAACCACCGCCAAAGGGCTACGTCATAGGCCTCTTCCAAAATCACCACGAGCGGCTTGGTGCTAGAAGCCCGAAACGCCAAAATTTGGTTGGGCCCCATGACCCCTTCACCGTGGTACTGACCATGCTCGATGCGAGGCAGATACTTTTGAAAAACAGGAATATGTGCCACCTGCTTGCCCACCATGCTGGCCGCAGCGCCAGAGGTGGCCAGCACTGTACCGTCGTAACTGGCAATGACCGAATGGAAGGTTTCCGCATCCAAGGTGAGGTGCTGAAAATTAGAAAACGCATCCGGGTTGATCAAGCCCACCAAAGTACGTCGCTCGTTGGTGTCCGTTGCATAACCGTAGAGCAAGGGTAAAAAAGCAACTCCAGCCGGCACCACGGGCTCGGCCCCAGATTGGCTGACACTGGCAAGGCCTCGACCCAGTACCAACTTGCCCATGGCGTTTCTGCCAGGCTCCATCACGGGGCCTAAACGCCCTACTTGCACCACCAGACCTTTGTCGGCTGCGGATGTACTGGAAAGAACGCGACCTGAATCGTCAAGTACCGCCATGGCACGCAAGTACGGCAAGCTGATGAGGGCCTGCTCAAGCAAAGGTTTGATGGCATCTTGCTCGCCGGACAGCTCGCGCAAAGCGGCAGACTCAGCCAAAGCACCCATGGCCAGTTGGGCAGACTCTATAGACCGTGTGGCCTGGTCTTCTAGCACGCGTGCCAACAATGCGGCATGGTTACGGCTGGCCTCCAAAGACGAGCGAAAGTCGTGTACCGCCAACAACAGCACCACCAACAAGGCCGTCATAGATGCCACACCACCCGCAAACAAGGCCAGGGTGCCGGGCTGGGTGAACGCCGCCGACCAATGGCGGGCCGGTGGAGGGGGAGCTTGCGTTAGCGAATCAAGCATGGTTAACGAACCACAATAGGGTTAAGGCCATTTCTTTGGGCTGCTTTTAGCAAGCGCCCGTCCTGCTTGATGCGCGCCACAAACGCATCTACCTCTGCCAGCCATTCTTCATCACCAGGCCGAACAGCGTAGGCGTAAGGCAGTACATAAAAAGCTGATGGCGGCTCAATCAAACGCGCCCAGTCAGCGTTGTCCAGCAAACGGCGGCTGTAGGGGTAGTCGGTCATGAAAACGTCCACACGGCCCGCCATCAACTCGCGCTCACGCGTGGCAGGCAGTTTGACCGACACCATTTGCGCTTGCTTCAAATACTCGGCCATCACAGGCTCCATAAAAGTGCCGGCTTGTACCGCCACTTGCACACCAGGTTTGTCAATGTCAGACCACTGCTTGATGACGGTGTTGCTGCGCGTTGTGATGCCGTAGATATCGCTGCGCAAGTAGGGCTGTGTAAAGCGCAGTTTTTCGGCTCTTTGGGGCAAAACGCCCACTGCAAACATGGCGACGTCGCAGCGGTCTGACAACACATCGTTGATGAGGGCTGTAAAGGACGACTCTACATATTCGACCCGTACCTTGAGGTCTTTGCCCAGCTCAGCAGACAGGTCAATGTCTATGCCTTCCAGCATTTGGGTTTTGGGGTGGCGGTAAGTGACGCCGTAGTAGTCGGGCCAAATACACACTTTGACAGCAGCGTTAGCACGCACGCGGTCTGCCACGGGGCCCGCGTGGGCAGGTTGTGAGAGCGAAGCGGCCATGAAGACCAGTACACAGGCGATCAAAGTGGTCAAACGCATGGGAACATCTCCAGCAATCAGGAGTCAAGGTAAATGTGGCAACGCAGTCATGCCGCCGAGCCCAAAAATGGACTAAGGCCAGAGGACTCAGGTGATGGCATCCATGCGATAAATGGTTTCTAACACCTGAAGCGTACTGAAAGGTTTCATCAAGTAGTCATCTGCACCTGCTGCCATACCGGCTTCACGGTCACCCGCCTGCACACGGGCAGTAAGCAATATGACTTTGGTGTGGCGCAGTTCATGGCAAGCCTTGATGCTGCGGCATACATCCAAGCCATTGAGGGTTCCGGGCATCATGATGTCAAGCAGCACTATGTCAGGGCAAAGCTTTTGCGCCAAGGCAAAACCGTTGTCGCCGTTAGATGCCTCATGGATCTCGAAGTCGTCGAACTCCAGGGTCATTTTGAGCAGCTTGCGAATGTCTGCGTGGTCTTCAACGATCAGAATTTTTTTCATGGCAAGCCTCAACTCTTGAGGAGGGCCTCGAGCTGAGGCACCAACCATACAGGTATCAAACCCGCACGAGAAGAATCATATACATCATTTATATCAATTACAAGGCTTTTTAATCAATCAAAAAAAGGTGAAAATGCTCGAACAATGAAATCTGCAAAAACACCACCACCGGCAAGGGTGCAAGAGCACTACACCACACTGGAAGTTGCCAGCATGCTGGGCATGGCTGTGCGTTCGGTTCAGTTGATGGTTGATCGCAATGAGCTGCAAGCTTGGAAGACGCCAGGCGGGCACCGCCGCATCACCAAGGCATCAGTGGACCAATGGCTTAAGGCACACTCGGCCACCACCGACACAACGGCCAGTGCTTCACCAAGCAATCAAAGCGCAGATGACCAAGCGCCCCAGGCCAAAGACGCCCCCAGTATTCTTTTGATTGAAGACTCGGTGCATTTCCAAAACCTGGTCAGCTTGCTGGTAGAGCAACACTTCCCCCAAGCGCGGCTGCACCTCGCAAGCGACGGCATCACGGGCCTTGCAATGTACGGTCAGATCCAGCCCGATGTTCTGGTAGTGGATATTTTGTTGCCCGGTATTGATGGCGCGACCTTGATCACCACACTGCGCTCGCACCCGCAATTTGCACGCAGCCATTTGGTGGTGGTGACATCACTGGATGCCGAGCAACGCGCACCCTACGCATTTGCACTGCAAGGCGTTACCGTGATCCACAAGCCCCAATTAGTAGAGCAATTGCCTCCCACCTTGTTAGCATGTCTAGGGTCTAAGACTGCATGAAGCCCCGTGTAGTGCTGGTGGAGGACGACGCCTCCATTACCCGCTTTGTATGCATGGCCTTGGAAGACCTGGACATTGAACTGCTGACCTGCACCACGGTGCAAGAGGCACGTGCAGCGCTGGCGGCCCAGACGATTGCACTGGTCATTACAGACCTCATGCTGCCAGGCGAGCCCGGCTTGAACTTGGTACAAGAACTGGGCAGTGAGCAAAAAATACCTGTGGCTGTTTTAAGCGCTGGCTTGACCCCCGAGCGGTGCGAAGAACTGACCGCACTGGGTGCTTGGAGGCTGCTGTCCAAACCCGTGTCTGTAGTGGCTTTGCAAGGGTGCGTGCAAGATGCCTTGCAACGCTCCAACACGAACCTCGACACAAGCCCCAGCACCCTAACCACCACAGCCCCAAGCGCCGCGCTTCTGCCTGAGGCCAGCAACCCACAAGCCCAAGCCATAGCAACAGCAATTGCCACGCACTTTGCAGGCAATGCAGCGCTGTTCCATGCCTACAAGGCCCGGTGTTTGCCGCAGTTTGTACGCGACATTGCGGCTGGCGACACCGCATTGACGCAACAAGACTGGCCCGCCCTGCAGCGCTTGGCACACAGCCTGCGTACCGTGCTACTGACACTGGGGTACAACCCGGCCAGCCAGACTGCCAAACAACTGGAAAATGCGGCACAGGCCCATGACAGCGCCGCCAGTGGCGCACTGTGGCAAACACTGCGCACGCATTTGCAAAATTTTTCAAACACCACTACTGCATGATCACCGTTCACCACCTGGAGGCTTCGCGCTCGCACCGCATTGTGTGGCTGCTGGAAGAAATGGGCCTGCCCTACCACCTGCAAATACATCGCCGCGAGGCATCAGGCCTGGCGCCCGCAGCACTAGGGTGCGTCCACCCCTTGGGCAAATCACCGGTGCTGGTCGATGGTGATGAAACGGTGGCCGAGTCTGCCGCCATCATTGAATACATAGCCGAACGCTATGGCAGCAGTGCGCCCGAAGAACTGGCGCACCTGGAGCCTGCACGCAACACCCAGGCGCACCGCATGTGCCGCTACTGGATGCACTTTGCCGAAGGCTCCTTGATGAACTGGCTGGTCATGGGCTTGGTGTTTGCCAAGATACCTCAACAACCCATGCCGTTTTTTGTGCGGCCTGTAGCCAAAGGCATATGCAGCGCTGTGCGCAAACAACTGATTGCACCCAACGTCCAACAAGCCATGGCCTACATGGAACAGCATTTGACAAAGTACCGTTGGTTTGCAGGTGATGCCATCACCATGGCTGATTTTCAAATGGGTTTTGCTGTTGAAGCAGGCCTGAGCAGCTTTGCGGCAGAGGACTACCCACACCTGCGTGCCTACCTGGCGTGCATACAAGCCCGCCCGGCCTACCAGAGCGCCATCAAAAAAGCTGGGGCAGTGCTGCCCTCTGTTTAAAAAGGTGCTCCAGCATGCCGTCTTACGCCGTCCTGTTTGTGTGCATGGGCAATATTTGCCGCAGCCCTACGGCGCATGGTGTGTTCAAGCACAAGGTGCAACACAGCGGCCTTAGCGAATGGGTCACAGTGGACTCTGCCGGTACGCACAACTACCACCCAGGCAAGCCGCCTGATGCACGCAGCCAGCACCACGCAAACCTAAGGGGCTACGACCTATCTGACCTGCGTGCCAGACAACTGCAAGCCCAAGACTTTGCACAGTACGACTTGGTACTGGCCATGGACTGGGACAACCTGGCCCTGGCGCAGGACCTATGCCCACCCGAACACCAGCGCAAAGTACGCCGCCTGACGGAGTTTTGCCAGCAGTACAACAACCCCATCGTGCCCGACCCGTACTACGGCAGTACAGACGGATTTGAGGAAGTGCTGGACTTGGTAGAGGACGCTTGCGAAGGCTTGTTGCGCCACGTGCAGCAGCAATTGGCCCACCGCCCGCACAATGGGCCAGCGCACTGATGCCCCGCGACTGGTTTGCTGGTTGGGTTCTGGCCTTCGCTGCCAACTGTGCAGCAGCGGGTTCCGTCACAGTGGCGGTAGCGGCCAATATGTTGACCCCCATGCAAGCCATTGCAAAGCGGTTTGAACAAGACACAGGCCACACCGTGGCGCTGACTGCGGGTGCCACGGGCAAGCTGTATGCGCAAATTACCCACGGTGGCCCTTGGCAATTGCTGCTGGCAGCGGACGACACCACTGGCCCAAGGCTCATCCAAGAAGGCCGGGGCGTGGCGGCCAGCCACCACATTTATGCCCTGGGGCGGCTGGCATTGTGGAACGCCAGCAGTAATGGCGCAAGCGACGGCCCCCAAGTGCTGCGACGTGGCGAGTTTGCCTACTTGGCCATTGCCAACCCGCGCGTAGCACCCTACGGTGCCGCGGCAGTGCAGGTGTTGCAAGCGCTGGGGCTACCCCACTTGGCAACGCCCACCAGCCCGGCACAAAAACCGCAGTTGGTGTTGGGTGAGAGCGTGGCACAGGCCTACCAGTTTGTTGCCACAGGCCATGCCACCTGGGGCTTTGTGGCCCTGTCACAAGTGATGCAAGAAGGCCGCATTGCACGGGGCAGCGCATGGGTGGTGCCCGGCCATTTGCACAGCCCTTTGCGGCAAGGGGTAGTGCTGCTCAAGCCGGGCGAGAACCATGCGGCCGCCCAAGCGCTGCTGGCCTACCTGCAAAGCCCCGCCGCACAGCAGGTGCTGCGCCAGTTTGGCTACGATCTGCCAAGCCCTTAATCTTGCTTGCCCGCACCACATGCCTTTGAGCCACGACGACATCACCGCCATTGGCCTCACGCTCAAGCTGGCACTGGTCACCACCATGCTGCTACTGGTGCTGTGCACGCCCCTGGCGTGGTGGCTGGCACGTACACAGTCGCGCTGGCAGGCGCTGGTGTCCGCCCTGGTGGCTTTGCCGCTGGTGCTACCACCCACGGTGCTGGGGTTTTATTTGCTGATCAGCCTGTCACCCAACGGCTGGCTGGGCAGCCTGACACAAGCGCTGGGGCTTGGCACGCTGGTGTTTAGTTTTTGGGGCTTGGTACTGGGGTCGCTGGTGTATTCACTGCCTTTTGCAGTGCAGCCCTTGCAGCATGCTTTTGAGAACATAGGCCCTCGCCCACTAGAAGTAGCCGCTACCCTGGGCGCAGGCCCCTGGGACCGTTTTTTTACCGTGGCCCTGCCCCAGGCCCGCAGTGGCTTTCTGGCGGCAGGTATTTTGAGCTTTGCACACACCGTGGGCGAATTTGGCGTGGTGCTGATGCTAGGTGGCAGCATTGCCGGGCAAACGCGGGTCGTATCGATTCAAATTTATGACCATGTAGAGGCCCTGGCATACCCCCAGGCGCATTGGCTGGCAGGTGGCATGGTGGCCTTTAGCCTGCTGGCACTGCTGGCCCTGAACCTCACCCGGCGCGGTGCGCGACAAAGCTTGGCATGACGGCACCTACCACCCCGCCCAGTATGGGCATACAAGCCCAGTTGCAGTTACAGCGCCCAGGCTTTGCCTTATCGCTCACGCTGGACTTGCCCGGCCATGGGGTCACAGCGCTACTGGGGCCATCGGGCTGCGGCAAAACCACGGTGCTGCGCGCCCTGGCAGGGCTAGAGCGGGCGCAGGGCCGGGTGTGCGTGCAAGGCCAAATTTGGCAAGACGATGCACAGGGGCTTTGGCTGCCCACCCACCAACGGGCACTGGGCTATGTGTTCCAAGAAGCCAGCTTGCTAGAGCACCTGAGCGTGGCAGACAACCTGCACTACGCCCTGCGCCGCGTGCCTAAACAGCGCCCGGCAGATCAGCGCATTGCCATCGACCATGCGGTTGAACTGCTAGGCATTGGGCATTTGATGGGCCGCCCCAGCACGGCCTTGTCGGGCGGAGAACGCCAACGTGTCGCCATTGCCAGGGCACTGGCGTGCAGCCCGCGCCTGCTGTTGCTAGACGAACCCCTGGCCGCGCTAGACAGCGGCCGCAAAGCAGAAGTGCTGCCCTACCTAGAAGCCCTGCAGCACAACTTGCGCATCCCTGTGGTGTACGTCAGCCACGCCCCTGATGAAGTCTTGCGCCTGGCCCACCACATGGTGTTAATGGAGGCAGGCGGCACCATTGCCAGCGGCCCCACCGATGCCGTGCTGGCCCGCATAGACACCCCGTTGGCCACCAGCGACCACGCAGCAACTTTGCTCACAGGTACCGTGGTCGCACACGATGCCAGCGACCACATCATGGCCGTGCAGTGCGCTGGCGGTTTGCTGCATTTGGTCTGTGCACACCCGCGCAGCATAGGCAGCACAGTGCGCCTGCGGGTACAAGCCCGCGACGTCAGCTTGGCCCGGCAAGCACCAGTGGGCAGCAGCATCTTGAACACCCTGCCCGCCACTGTCACGGGCCTTGCCAGTGCAGGGCCTGGCTTGGCACTGGTGGCACTGGATGCCGGGGGCTCGGCCCTGCTGGCCCGCATTACCCAACGCTCTGCCCATGCCCTGGCGCTGGTGCCTGGGTGCCCGGTGTGGGCTCAGGTCAAAGGCGTGGCGGTGCTGGGCTAATATTTAAAGAAAAAACGGTTTTAGCGCAGTATCTGTGAGGTTTATTGCTATCTTTTTGTTAGCAAGAATCACAGGGTAGGCGTTTCAACCCGCACCAAAGTCCAGCATGCCTGCTTGCTAAAAACATAGTGAACGCGCTGGTTGCTACCGTCTTGCAGCATCAACACCCGGGCTTGGTCTTCGGTCAGGTCGTCAATGCGCAGGCTTAGCGCTTGGGCTTGGCGCTCTGCGCGCAGAGGTATGGCCGCTGCCGTACTTGGGGCATACGCCACGCGTACCACCGCACCAGCATCGGGCGTTGCTGCACCATGCGCTGGCGTGCGCGGTTGCAGGCGGGTAAAGCGGCCTTGCACTTCGGCACTGTCTACAAATACATGCAAAAACTCAAAAAAGCTTTGCGATGGGCATGCGGCGGCAGACGCTTGCTGGGTAGCGGGGCCGGCCGCCAGGGCTTGCGGCGCCATGCACAGAGCCATGGCGGCGGGTAGTGCAGCGGTGGCAATTTTGCGCAGAGTGGGGGTTGAGGTGGTTTTGGGCACGGTAAGCTCCTTGTGGGTTGCTCCATGGCGCACGATTGGCATGGGGTTTTTACCTAGAGCAAAGAGCGTGCCACGGCAATGTGACCAAACGGTGGCAGAACAGTCATCGCCGCTGTAAAAGCAGCGCTACACCATCGCGCGGTCGCAAAGTCACGCGCAACACAGGCACACAGGGTGGCGCATCTGGGGGCAACACCAAGCGGTAGCGTTGCAGCAGCATGGCAGCCAGCAATGTCATCTCTAGCATGGCGAAGTGCTGGCCTATACAGACATGGGGGCCTATGCCAAAGGGTATCCAGGCCCCACGTGGAATGGGTGGGGCGCCTGGCATAAAGCGTTCGGGGCAAAAAGCATCGGGCTGTGCAAAAGACCGTGCATCGCGCTGCAATACCCATGGGGTAATGCGTAAAACCGCACGTTTGGGAATGTCCCAGTCACCCAAGCGAATGCTGCGCAAGGTGCGGCGCGACATCAAACCTGCAATAGGCGGGTACAAACGCATGGCTTCTTTCAGGGTGGCCGTAAGCCAGGGCAAGGCAGGCAAATCGTCTGGCCCAGGTGGGCGGCCTTGCAACACCTGATCGACCTCGGTTTGCACGTGCCGCATGGCCTCGGGGTGCTCTGCCATCAAGCGGCTCCACCACAACAAAGCGGTTGCAGATGTTTCATAGCCAGCCTGAAAACTCACCATGCATTGGTCAAACACCTCTGCTGCATCCAAGGGCTTGCCCGTGGCTTCATCCCGCAGGGCCAACAAACTGTCTAACAAGTCGCCCGCACCTTGGGGTTGGGTTTGCGCATTGCGCTGCTGCACATGGTGACCGACCAATTGGCGCAAGGTGCGTAAGGCTTGGCGTTTAGCGGCCTTGCCCGGCAGTGGCAAAAAGTCTGGCAGCGTAATGGGCCAAAACATTTCGCTCATTGCGGTATCACCCAAGGTTTGGGTAGCAGCGGCGACTTGCAGGCTCTCTTGTGCAGTGGTGCCGTGGCTGAACAAGGTGCGCAAGATCACATCAATGGCCATGCGCGAAAACAGTGCATCCATAGGTACCAGGGCTTGTGCCTGCCCAAGGGGTACTGCGGTGTCTAGCACCTTGCTGGCGGCATCGACCATCAAACGGGCATAGCCTGCCACTTGCTTGGGCGCAAAAGCAGGTTGCAACATGCGGCGCTGGCGCTGCCAGGTGTCTCCGCTAGTGGTCAACACACTCTGACCAAAAAGGTCTGCAAATACCTTGGTACCGCGCTCCCAGCGGGTGAGGTGGGCAGCGTTGTCCACCAGGGCTTGGCGCACCAAGTCGGGGGTAAAAAGGTCGTACACATGCTCATGTGCAATGCGCATATGCACGATGTCACCATAGGTACGGTGCAGGTTCTGTAAATGGCCTAAATAATCGCGCTGGCAAGAGCGCAGTACAAAAAACCCTGTCCACGCTGCAGGTGGCCCAGGGGGATAAAGGTGTGCAGTTGGTTTCATTCCCACATGGTTGCAAGCTAGCGGGCATATGTATTGAACGATTGCGACATGTTGCAAGCACGCCGCAGGGCCTCTAAAACACAGCGCCAGACAAATAGACTCACACCCCATGCAGCAGTACACCCCCGGCTTGTCGGATGCCATCCAACGCTTTTGGCTGCCACGCCCCAGGCTGAGCCATTGCATGCGTGGGGTGATGATGCGCAACACCTTGCACGCCGATCTACTGCCACAGCAGCGGCTCAACTTCTTTCCAGCATCGCCTTTGTGCTCTTTGAGCTGGTGTTTTGAGGGCTCGGGCGAGTTACTGCCCAGCAATGCAAGCGACTGGCTTACCACGCCGCCCGAACAAGTGTTTGGGCGCATGGTTTTGGCGGGCCCACGCACACAACCCAGCGTCACGCGCAACCCTGGGCCAATGCACGGCATGATGTTGATGCTCATGCCCGACGCTTTGCACCACATGACGGGCATCGACATATCGGCATGCGTTGACCGCTTTGTGGACGTGCACGACATCCTCAACCCACAGTGGCTGAACTTTTGTCACAGCGTGCTGCATGCCCCCGATGACGACGCACGGGTAGAGCAAATACAAGATTTTTTAGAACCCCTGTGGCAAAGCACACGCCCCCAACAAGCGGCCCCTTTGCACCGCTACCAAGACTGGGCCATGGCATTGGCCATGCGTGCTGCGGTATCGGGCGTAGGCCGCAGCCTGCGCCAAACAGAGCGGCGCATCAAACAATGGGCGGGCCTGCCCATGCGAGAACTCAAAGGCATTGGCCGTGCAGAACAGGCTTTTTTTGAAAGCCTGGCGGTGGCCGAGGCGGGAGGCACGCCCCAGTGGTCTGCGGTGGCGCAGTCCAATGGCTATGCCGACCAATCGCACCTGTGCCGCGACACACGCCGCATCACAGGCTTTGCCCCCCAAGAGCTTTACCAGCGCATTGCCAACGACGAGGCTTTTTGGGTGTACCGCATCTGGCAGTAAGCTGTGCGCTTTTTGTGTTTGCGGTTTTTTCACCTGTCTGAAACACCATGCCTTTGCTCATCATCGACACCACCACCATCACCCCGCAGCCCTGGCGCAATGGTGGCGGGCAAACCCTGGAACTGTGGGCATGGCCTGCCCAAAGCGGGGGTGCAGCCAGCGCCGACTGGCAGGTGCGTATCAGCCGCGCGGCCATGGTCAAAGATGGGGTGTTTTCTGCCTTCCCGGGGGTACAGCGCTGGTACACCGTGGCCGAAGGCGCGGGTGCCCAGCTGCACCTGCCCGATGGTACGCGCACGGTGCGACCCGGCGACGCCCCTTGCTGCTTTGACGGCCAGCACACTCCCGCGTGTGAGCTGCTGGACGGCCCCACTGAAAACCTGAACATCATGGCCCAAGGTGGTGGCAAGGCATACATGCAGCTTGCACAAGCCAATGAGCCCTGGCAGGCCGACTGGGCCATGCGGGGGCTGTACACCAATCTGGCTGGGGTTTGGAGCAACGGCACCGACACACAGCCCGTACAGGCCTACAGCCTGCTGTGGCACACCGAGGCCGATGCAGGCGCATGGCAATTTACGCCCCAGGCGGGCAACAAGGGCTGGGCTTGGTGGCTGGGGTTTGAGCCAGCGGCCTGATGTCCTGGAGGTTAAGGCTGCGCGTTAGGAAAGAAAAGCGCTTCGCCCCCTATTTTGTAACTGGCAATGGTGGCCTGGCCGGCGGGCGAGACGATCCAATCGACAAAACGCTGGGCATCGACCACCTTGACGTGCGGGTGCTTGGCGGGGTTGACCACCATCACACCGTACTGGTTGAACAAACGGTTATCGCCTTCTACCAGCACCGCCATGCCGCTGCGGTTTTTAAAGTTGAGCCAGGTGCCCCGGTCTGCCAGCACATAGGCACCGCTAGATGCCGCAATATTGAGCGCCGGGCCCATGCCGCAGCCGCACTCTTTGTAGCCACTGCCCTTGGCAGCCTCTAGCCCGGCCAGCTTCCAAAAACGCAGCTCTGCTGCATGCGTGCCGCTTTTGTCGCCACGCGACACAAAAGGCCCTTGGGCTGCGGCCAGTTTTTGCAAGGCGACCACGATGTCTTTGCCACGCAAACCCAATGGGTCGTCTTTAGGGCCCACCACCACAAAATCGTTGTACATGACCGGGTAGCGCTTGACGCCAAAGCCGTCGGCCACAAACTTGTTCTCGGCCACTTCGTCGTGCACAAACACCACGTCCGCGTCGCCGCGCCGCGCGGTGTCTAGCGCTTGGCCAGTGCCCAAGGCCACCACTTTGACGTCCAGCCCTGATACCTGCTTGAAGGCCGGCAGCAGGTGCGCAAACAAGCCCGATTGCTCGGTCGATGTGGTGGAGGCCATGGTGATGGATTGCGCAGACACATGCACAGATGCTACGAATAATGTAGCAATAAGTGCTTGTTTTACTAAGGCACAGCGCTTAAAAGACTTAAAAAACATCATGCAAGCTCTCCTTTGACGAATAAACGGGCGGCCTCGGGCAAAGGGCCGTTAAAGAAGTCGTGCACAGGCAGGTCGGCCACGATGCGACCTTGCTCCAAATACACCACGCGGTTGGCCAGGCGCTTGACCTGGCCCAGGTTGTGGCTGCTGAACACCATGGTCAACGGCAATGCAGCGGCATCGGCAGGGCTTGCAAACTCTGCCATCAGGGCCTCTACCTCGCGCTTGGCGTGGGGGTCTAGGCTGGCGGTGGGCTCGTCTAGCAGCAGCACCTGAGGCGCCAGCGCCCATGCCCGGGCCATGGCCACGCGCTGCTGCTGCCCGCCCGACAAACTGCGTGCGTTTTGCGCTGCTACTGCTTGTAAACCCACCCGCGCCAACGCCACCAAAGCCTGTGCCCGGGCCTGCCGCCAAGGCACGCCGCGCAACCACAAGCCCAGGGCGATATGGTTTTGCGCACTGGTGCGCAACATGTGCGGGCGTTGAAACACCATGGCCTGTTGGTGTGCTGTATCGCTATTGACCTGCCCCGCGCTGGGTTGGACCAAACCATGCAGCACACGCAGCAAGGTGCTTTTGCCACTGCCGTTGGCACCCACCAAAGCCAGCCGCTCGCCAGCCTGCAGCTGCAAGGTGATGTGGCTCAAAGCATGGCGGGCACCAAAGTGCACCGACACATCGCGCACATCCAGCACCACACTGGGCGTTGGCGCATTCATACGGTAACCCCAGGTGTGGCTTGCAGGCTAAGGCCATCCACACGCTCGCGCCAGCGGCGCAGCAAGGCGATCAGCACATTCAGCGCCAGCACTACAGCCAGCAAAATCAAACCCAGGGCCAAGGCCAGGGGCAGGTCACCCTTGCTGGTTTCCAGGGCAATGGCGGTGGTCATCACGCGGGTAAAGCCGTCAATGTTGCCCCCCACAATCATCACGGCACCCACCTCTGATATTGCACGGCCAAAAGACGCTATCAGCACCGTCAGCAAGGCATAGCGCTCGTCCCAAGCCAGTAACAAACCGCGCAGGCATGTGCCCGCGCCAACCGACCGCAATTGCTCGCCATGCGAACGCTCGGCGTCTTGCACTACTTGGTGCGTCAGGGCCATCACCACGGGCAACACCAAAATAGCCTGTGCCAGCACCATGGCCTTGAAGCTGAACAACCAGCCCAAAGCGCCCAGCGGCCCGGTACGCGACAGCAGCAAATACACCACCAGCCCCACCACCACTGACGGCACGGCCAGCAAGGTGTTGAGCAAAGCCAGCACGGCCCCCTTGCCCTTAAAACGCGCCACACCCAACCAAGCGCCCAGCACCAAACCCAGGCCGCATGCAATCAGGCATGCCGTGGCGCTTACCGCCAAAGACCGGCCCACAATGCTCCACAGCATGGGGTCTGCTGCAAGGGCCATGTGCAAGGCACTGGCGAAGCTGTCAGTAAAAGTGGTCATGGGTGGGGTGTGCTTGCGCTATCGTATGAACCACTGCAATACCCAGCGATATGAACACCTGTGCATAGGGTCCAACTCCACTACACCATCAGTCGCGATGCGGGCACTGCCCTCATACGCAACCCCTTGCCCGAACTGCTGGAAGCCGTGGCCGAGCAAGGCTCTATATCAGGCGCCGCACGGGCGCTGGGTTTGTCGTACCGCCACGTGTGGGGCGCACTCAAGCGCTGGGAGAACGAGTTGGGCGACGAGCTGGTGCTATGGGGCAAAGGCCAAGCCGCACAACTGAGCCCCTTTGGCACCAAACTGCTGTGGGCCGAGCGCCAGGCGCAAGCGCGGCTGGCCCCGCAAATTGCCGCCCTGCATGCCGACCTGGAACGCGCTTTTGCCGTGGCCTTTGACCCCGCCGCGCATGTGCTCACCCTGTACGCCAGCCACGATGCCGCCCTGGAGACCCTGCGCACCCACGCCGCGGCCCAAGACCCAGGCGCTGTGCACCTGGACATACGCTTTACCGGTAGTGTGGACGCCATCCGTGCCCTAAACGAAGGCCGCTGCACCATGGCGGGTTTTCACACGGTGCAGGGTGCGGCAGCGGGCTCTGGCACTGCGCGCACCTACCAGCCTTTGCTGCAGCCTGGCCTGCACAAAATCATTGGGTTTGCGCAGCGCACGCAAGGGCTCATCGTTGCACCGGGCAACCCATTGGGCCTTCAAACGCTGACCGATGTGGCACGCACAGGCGCCAGGTTCATCAACCGGCCATTGGGCTCAGGCACCCGGGTGCTGCTAGACGACTTGCTGGCCCAAGCGCATTTGCAACCACAGCACATCAAGGGCTATAGCAGCGACGAACCCTCACACAGCGCCGTGGCACAAGCAGTGGCTGCTGGCGCTGCCGATGTGGGCCTGGGCATTGCGCTAGCCGCCCAGCACAAAGGCCTGGGGTTTGTGCCGCTGGTGCAAGAGCGCTACCACTTGGCCTGCCTCAAGTCCACCCTGGACCAACCTGCCGTACAGGCCCTAAGGGCTGTGCTGGCTGACACCTGCTGGCAAGAGCGTATGGCCACCCTGCCAGGCTACACACCACTGCACTGCGGTGATGTACTGGCCCTGAACAAAGTGCTGCCGTGGTGGCAGTTTGGGCGTGCCAAACACATTTTTACGCCCTAGCATTAACCCTAATTGCTACTTTTTATGTAGCAAAAAAACAAAGCCAGTCAAAGGGAAAACACTGTCACGAAGCCGTCAGGCTCTGCTTACAGTGCTTCGTAGAATCTTGCCATTCGATACGGCTGTATGTCGCGTCACTACACGCAGCAAGCCATTCAATTCACCACCATATTTTCGGGAGTCGCTATGCAGGCTTTGCTTTTATTTTCTAGGGGTATCGACAAGATCAGCAGTTGGGTGGGCACGTTGGCGATGTGGATGATCCTTGCCACCACCATCATCAGCGCTGGCAATGCGGTGATCCGAAAAGCTTTCGGTGTAACCAACAACGCACTGTTGGAAGTGCAGTGGTATTTGTTTGCCGCAGTGTTCATGCTGGGTGCAAGCTACTGCTTCTTGAAAAATGCCCATGTCCGCATTGACTTTGTGTCCTCACGCCTCAGTGCTAAAACACGCAACTGGATAGACATCGTTGGCATTGTGGTGGTGCTGATTCCTTTTTGTATTTTGTGCATTGACTTGAGCTGGCCGTTTTTTTACATGGCCTACACATCTGGTGAGATGTCGGCCAACGCCGGGGGCTTGATCCGCTGGCCTGTGTACGCCGTGATTCCCGCAGGCTTTGCGCTGCTTTTATTGCAAGCGCTGTCCGAACTCATCAAACGCATTGCCTTCTTGGCTGGTAAAGGCCCAGATTCGTTGGCCCATGACGATGGCGGCGAAGAAGAAAAACTTGCCGCAGAACTGGCTGCACAACTGGCAGGCACCCAACCCAACTCTTCTAAAGCAGGTTAAGCCATGCAAGAAACATCTTTCCTCGTACAAAACTTTGTACCTCTGCTGTTTGCAGGTTTGCTGGTACTGCTGCTGACGGGCTTTCCCGTAGCGTTTGCCCTGGCTGCAACAGGCCTCGGGTTTGGATTGCTGGGCATTGAGCTAGGGCTTATTCCGTCTGCCCTGTTCCAAGCGTTGCCGCTGCGCATATTCGGCATCATGCAAAACGAGACGCTGCTGGCGATCCCGTTCTTTACCTTCATGGGGATCATCTTGCAAAAGTCTGGCATGGCCGAAGACCTGCTAGAAACCGTAGGCCAGATCTTTGGCCCCGTGCGTGGCGGTTTGGCCATTGCGGTGATTTTGGTGGGCGCCTTGCTGGCAGCCACTACGGGTGTTGTGGCTGCCGCTGTGATCTCCATGGGTCTCATTTCCCTGCCCATCATGCTGCGATACGGCTACAGCCGCGTGTTGGCAACGGGCGCTATCACCGCGTCTGGCACATTGGCACAGGCTATTCCTCCTTCGCTGGTATTGATCGTACTGGCCGACCAATTGGGCCGCTCTGTGGGTGACCTGTATGCAGGCGCTCTGATCCCTGGGCTTTTGTTGGTAGGTTGCTACTTGGTGTTTGTGGTCATCATGGCCATCGTGATGCCCAAGTCGGCCCCCGCCCTGCCCCCTGAAGCACGCCTTTACCGCGAAGCTAACGGCAATTCAGGTCATAAATCGTTGATGGTTTTAATGGCTTTGTGCGTAGTGATAGGTGTGAGCTGGGCCAAAGTTCACAACGACATCATCAGCCAATTGGTAGAGCGCCCGAATGCTGCGGCGAAAGATGAAATCATCATCATGTCCATGACGGTGGCATCGCTAGTTGCACTGGTGCTGGCAACCATCAACCGTCTGACAGGCATGGGCCTGTTGTCTAAGCTGGCTCAGCAAGTCACCTTTGTGCTGATGCCCCCACTGATCCTGATCTTCTTGGTGCTGGGCACTATTTTCTTAGGTGTTGCCTCTCCAACCGAAGGCGGCGCAATGGGTGCCATAGGTGCTTTGGTGCTGGCACTGATTAAACGCCGCTTGAGCTGGAAGCTCATGAACGAAGCCATGGACAACACCACCAAGTTGGCCGCCTTTGTGCTGTTCATCTTGATCGGTTCCACTGTGTTTAGCTTTACCTTCAATGCCGCTGATGGGCATATTTGGGTAGAGCACCTGTTTGACAAAGTGCCAGGTGGTCAGCTGGGCTTTTTGATTGTGGTTAACGTGCTGATCTTCATCTTGGGCATGTTCATCGACTTCTTTGAGATTGCCTTCATTGTGGTGCCCCTGCTGGTACCTGTAGCCGAGAAGATGGGCATCGATATGGTGTGGTTTGGCGTGATCATTGCCATGAACCTGCAAACCTCGTTCCTGACCCCGCCCTTTGGCTTTGCACTGTTTTACCTTCGCAGCGTAGCGCCGCGTAAAGACTACAAAGACCGCGTGACTGGGGCAAACATCAAGGCAGTGACCACTACAGAGATCTACAAAGGCTCTATTGCTTTCATCTGCATCCAATTGTTCATGGTGGGCATGATCATGGCCTTCCCAGGCTTAGTCACTGGCAACCTGGAAAAAGTTGAAACCCTGAGCGATACCGAAATGATGGAACGCCTACAAAACATGGGTGAAAGCGGTGCAGCACCTGCAGCTGACCCCATGCTCGATGGTTTTGGCTTGCCACCTGCAACGCCAGATGCTGGTGGTGCAACTGGGCCGCAAGACGACCCGTTGAAAGCCATGCAAGAAGCACTGACCCCTGAGCCAGCCAAGCCATAAGCTGTGGGCGATCACTGCCCGCGTTCACTTAAAACCCCGCCCATCAAAACCGGCGGGGTTTTTTCTGGAGTCACCCTCTATGACCAACCCCACCACTATTCAGATCATTGGAGCAGTGCTGTTTGCATTGGCAGTTCTGCATACTTTTTCGACCAAGTTTTTTGAGCGGCTTGCCCACGCACAACCCAAACACGCAGGGTTTTGGCATTTACTTGGCGAGGTGGAAGTCGTCTTTGGTTTCTGGGCCATGGTGCTGGTGGTGTTTATGTTTGCCATCAGCGGCAAACAAGAAGCATTGACCTACCTAGATGGCCGCAACTTCACCGAGCCCATGTTTGTGTTCGCCATCATGGTGATTGCGGGTACCAAACCTATTTTGCAGCTGGCTGCCGCGCTGGTGCGCGGATGTGCCCGCTGCATGCCTATGCCCAGAGGTATGGCCATGTATTTTGTGGTGTTGGCTGTGGTGCCTTTGCTGGGCTCTTTCATCACAGAGCCTGCGGCCATGACCCTGGCAGCACTCATGTTGCGCGACATGCTGTTTTCAAAAGAAGTCTCTACGCGCCTGAAGTACGCCACCATTGGGGTACTGTTCGTCAACATCTCTATTGGCGGCACTCTCACGCCCTTTGCAGCGCCGCCGGTTTTGATGGTGGCCGCTAAATGGAACTGGGACATGTGGTTTATGTTGACCACCTTTGGCTGGAAGACAGCCATTGCGGTCTGCACCAATGCATTGGTCGCCATGCTGATTTTTAGGCATGAGATCGGCCACATGGGCAAACCAACCGATACGCAAGAAGCACAGGTGCCCTACTCTGTCATGCTGGTGCACGTGGCTTTTCTGACCATGGTGGTGCTGTTTGCGCACCATTTGTCAGTTTTTATGGGAGTTTTCCTGTTCTTCCTTGGCTACACCACGGCCTACCAACGCCACCAAAGCCCCTTGATCTTGCGCGAAGCACTGATGGTGGCGTTCTTCTTGGGCGGCTTGGTGGTATTGGGTGGCTTGCAAGAATGGTGGCTGCGCCCCGTGCTGCTGAGCATGGATGCCAATGCTGTGTTTTTGGGTGCCACGGCCCTGACAGCGATTACCGATAACGCTGCCCTGACCTACCTGGGCTCTTTGGTAGAAGGTTTAAGCCCAGAATTCAAAGTGGCCTTGGTGGCAGGTGCCGTAACAGGTGGCGGCCTCACGGTGATTGCCAACGCCCCCAACCCCGCTGGCGCCACCATTTTGAAAGACAAGTTCTCTGACAGCACCATCAACCCGCTGGGCTTGCTGCTGGCGGCACTGCCTCCCACCATAGTGGCAGCGCTGGCCTTTAGGTTGCTGTGACAACTTGCAAAATCAAAGGGCACTGCAACCGCAGCGCCCTGGTTGAGATGCCTATGGCGCAAGGCTTTAAAACCTTTTAGGCATTCCATCATCCCCCATCAAGGCTGCACACTTTGTAGCCCATAAAAAAACCGGGCCAAGCCCGGTTTTTTATTGCTGCCATGTAAACCCCCATCAGAGGGTTTAAGCAGGCTGCATTACAGACGCTGAGACGACATGAAGCTGTCAAAGCGTGCTTCTGCAAAGCGGAACCACAGGATTTGGTCGCGCTGGAAGTTGCGGTAGTCAGCGTAGATCTTCTTCCAGTCTGGGTTGGCTTTGTCCAGATCGCCGTACAGCTCCATAGCGGCCTTGAACGATGCGTCCATAACAGCTTGTGGGAATGGCAACACCTTGGTTTTAGCAGCCACCAGTTGCTTGAGTGCGCCAGGGTTGCGGGTGTCGTAACGGGCCTGGGTGGTCACGTGGGCTTCGTGGGCAGCAGCCTGAACAATGGCTTTGTTCTCAGGCGACAGGCCGTTGAAGGCCTTATCGTTGATGTAGAACTCAAGGTTCAAGCTACCTTCCCACCAGCCGGGGTAGTAGTAGAACGGTGCCACTTTGTTAAAGCCCAGCTTCAAATCGTCGTATGGGCCAATCCACTCGGCAGCGTCGATGGTGCCTTTTTCGAGGGCTTGGTAGATTTCGCCGCCAGGAATGTTTTGGGGCACGCCGCCCATGCGCTCAATCACTTTGCCAGCAAAGCCGCCTACGCGGAACTTCAGTCCCTTGATGTCGGCAGGGGTCTTGATTTCTTTGCGGAACCAGCCACCCATTTGGGCACCGGTGTTACCACCCAAGAAGTTAATGATGTTGTACTTGGCGTAGAACTCGCGCATCAGCTTGGTGCCGTTGCCGTCCACCATCCAGGCGGTCAGTTGGCGGGAGTTCATACCAAAGGGGATAGCGCCGCCAATGGCAAAAGCCTCGTTCTTACCGAAGAAGTAGTAAGGGGCTGTATGGGCCATTTCCACAGTGCCGTTTTGCACGCCGTCCACCACGCCAAAGGCAGGCATCAACTCGCCAGCAGCATGCACTGTCACTTCAAATTTGCCGCCAGACATTTCCTTGACCGCTTTGGCAAACACGTCGGCAGAACCATAAATGGTGTCGAGCGACTTAGGAAAGCTCGATGCCAGGCGCCAACGCACTGCTGCCTGGGCATGCACTGCAGGGGCCACACCGGCGGCCAGAACACCAGCGATACCGGCATTTTTGATAAGGGAACGACGATCCATAAAAGTCTCCTAGTAATTGGACTACACAGCAAAAAGTACATCGGGGCTCGCTGAAAACGAGCGCACAAAACCGAATCTCTGGCGACAGAGCCGCACGCGAGATCAGGTTGATTACCGCAAATCATTCTAGGAAGCTACCCTGGATGGGCGTTACGGGTTTTCCCGCGAAAACGCTGCTTGGGGCAACAGGCTTCAGGGTTCTGCAAGGTTGGGGCGAAGGCGCACTTGCACAGCCGCCCCAACTGCAGACAGCAAGTCACCAAAAGACCGTTTTAAAAACAGTAAGCGGCTTTTAGCAGCAAAAGTTACACGTTGGCACCTGCCATGCTTACTTTGGCAATGCCAACAAGCCTGACACCCAGCGAATGCGGTAGCGTCAGGCCGCGGAGGGCTGTGGCACAAAGCGCGCACGGATGGCACGCGCAATGCCCTGGGCGTCCAGCCCTTGCAGGGCCAGCAGGCGGGCGGGGTCGCCATGCTCAATGAACGCATCTGGCAAGCCCAGGTGCAAAACAGGGCACACGATACCTGCAGCGCTCAGGGCCTCAGACACGGCGCTCCCTGCGCCGCCCATGGTGGCGCCCTCTTCTACCGTCACCAAAACATCATGGTCGGCCGCCAGGGTTTTGATGAGGTCTGTGTCCAATGGCTTGGCCCAGCGCATATTGGCTACCGCAGCGCCCAGAGTTTCTGCGGCCTCTAGGGCCGGGTACAGCAAGGTGCCAAAAGCCAAAATGGCAATGCGGGGCACACCGCTGGCTGGGTCTGTGGTGCAGGTGCGGCGTATTTCGCCCTTGGCAAAAGGCAGGGCATCCAGGCCGGGCAAAGGAACGGTGCCCACGCCGCTGCCACGGGGGTAGCGCACTGCCACGGGGTGGTCTTGTGCAAATGCGGTGCTTAGCAACTGGCGGCACTCGCGCTCGTCGGCTGGGCAGGCCATGCTCATGTTGGGAATGCAGCGCACGTAAGGGATGTCGTACGCACCTGCATGGGTGGCGCCGTCAGCCCCCACCAAGCCAGCGCGGTCTAGCGCAAACACCACGGGCAGGTTTTGCAGGGCCACGTCGTGGATGAGCTGGTCGTAACCGCGCTGCAAAAAGGTGGAGTAAATGGCTACTACGGGCTTGAGGCCCTCGCAGGCCATGCCTGCAGCAAAGGTCACTGCGTGCTGCTCGGCAATGCCTACGTCGTAGTAGCGGCCAGGAAAGCGCTGCTCAAACTCCACCATGCCCGAGCCCTCGCGCATGGCGGGGGTAATGCCCACCAGGCGTTGGTCGTGGTCGGCCATATCGCACAGCCACTGCCCAAACACCTGCGTGAAGGTGGTTTTGGATGCCGTTGCGGGTTTGACCAAGCCCACTGCGGGGTCGAACTTGCCCGGGCCATGGTAGGCCACTGGGTCGGCTTCTGCCAGCTTGTAGCCTTGGCCTTTTTTAGTGACCACATGCAAGAACTGCGGGCCTTTGAGGCTTTTGATGTTCTCCAGTGTGGGGATCAAAGAGTCAAGGTCGTGCCCATCAATGGGGCCTATGTAGTTAAAGCCAAATTTTTCAAACAGCGTGGCAGGCACCACCATACCTTTGGCTTGCTGCTCCAGGCGCTTGGCAAGCTCTAGCAAGGGAGGCACGGGGCGCAGCACGGTTTTGCCTACGTTGCGGGCAGCGGCGTAAAACTGGCCGCTCATCAACTGCGCCAAATAGCGGTTGAGCGCCCCCACGGGCGGGCTGATGCTCATGTCGTTGTCGTTGAGCACCACCAGCAGGTTGCAATCGGACACGCCTCCGTTGTTCAGCGCCTCAAATGCCATGCCCGCGCTCATGGCGCCGTCGCCAATGATGGCCACCGCATGGCGGCCTTCGCCCTTTTGCTTGGCCGCCAGCGCCATGCCCAAAGCCGCAGAAATGCTGGTGCTGGAGTGGGCCGTGCCAAAGGTGTCGTAAATGCTTTCGCTACGCATGGGAAAGCCCGATATACCCCCCAATTGGCGCAAGGTGTGCATGCGGTCGCGTCGGCCTGTGAGGATTTTGTGGGGGTAGGTTTGGTGACCCACATCCCACACCAGGCGGTCGTAGGGGGTATTGAACACCGTGTGCAAAGCCACCGTGAGCTCTACTGTGCCCAGGTTGGAGCTCAAATGCCCACCAGTCTGCGCCACGCTGTGCAGCACAAAGGCACGCAACTCATCGGCCAGGGTTTTGAGCTCTGCACGCGAGAGCTTGCGCAGATCGGCCGGGTCGTTGATGGTGTTCAGCAGGGGGTAGGCAGTGGTGGACATTACTATGATTTTGATAGCTACTAGTGCTTGCTTTACTAAGGCAGAGCGCTATTTTTGCTTAAAAACTACCCCAAAGGCCGCTAAAGGCGGCAAAAGCAGCCCCGACATCGGTTTGGGCACTGGTGGGGTCTGGCGATTCATGGCTCAGTGCGATCGGTGTACCACCATGTCGGCCAGAGCCGCCAAGGCTTGGGTATTTGGCAAGCCACTGGCAGCCAGTGCCGTGTGGGCATCGGCAAGCAGTTTGCGGGCGTAATCTTGCGCAGCGGGCAGGCCCAGCAACGATACATAAGTGGGTTTGTCACACGCAGCATCTTTGCCTGCGGTTTTGCCCAGGGTGGCAGAGTCGGCGGTGACGTCCAAGATATCGTCCACCACCTGAAAAGCCAGCCCCATCGCTGCGCCGTAGTCAGCCAGCGCTTGCCATGCCGCTTGCGGCACAGGGCTGCACGCGGCGCCCATCAGCACGCTGCATTGCAGCAAGGCACCGGTTTTAAGCCGGTGCATGTGGCGCAATTGGTCTTCAGTCAAAGCAGTGCCAACACTGGCAAGGTCTATGGCTTGGCCACCGGCCATGCCGGCAGAACCCGCAGCGCTTGCCAGCAAGCGGCACAAATGGGCTTGCACCCCAGCCGGAATGGGGGATGCATCGGGCGTCAGCAGCTCAAAGGCAAGGGCCTGCAAGGCATCGCCCGCCAGCAGCGCCTGGGCTTGGCCAAACTGCACATGCACAGTGGGTTTGCCCCGGCGCAGCACGTCGTTGTCCATGCAGGGCATGTCGTCGTGCACCAGCGAATACGCATGGATCAGCTCTACCGCGCAGGCGGCACGCAATGCGGCTTCTTGAGCGCCTTGCGCAGCGCTGCCATTGGCCCCCAAAGCGGCCTCGTAGGCCGCAAACACCAGCAAAGGGCGCAAGCGCTTGCCGCCGTCGAGCACTGCATAGCGCATGGCAGCGCCCAGGCCAGCCGGGGCATCAAGCCCCACCCAGTCGCCCAGGGCCTGTTCGACCTGGGCCAAACGCTGTTGCATCCAGGGAGCCAGCTCAAAAGAAGGGGGCATGGGCACGTTCATTCTTGAGACCAAGGTTGCAGCACGCCGTCGTCCAGCACCTTGATCTGGTCTTGCACGGCCTCTAGGCGGCTGCGGCAAAACGCCAGCAACTGCGCGCCGCGCTGGTAGCCCGCCAACATCTGGTCAAGCGGCAGTTGGCCCGATTCAATGCGGGCCACCAATTGCTCCAGCTCTTGCAGGGCAGCTTCGTAGCTGACGGGGTCAGCCACATCCGGTGTGGGCGTGGGGGCAGGTGCAGAAGCCTTGGGCATGGGCAGGGCGCGCAAGCGCAAATGGAAAACGCTCGATTTTAGATGCCCCATCCAACAACCCTGGGGCAACTAAGGCCAGGGCGACTGCGCATAGCCTCCCATCGCACCGGTCTGACACACATCTGGCTGCATGCAGTCTGCGGGCCAAAGGCAAAACCGAGACCTTGTGTGGATAAGTTTCCCCTACAGGGACGCAAGGCTACAATCGGGGCCTTCCACGCCGGCTGCACAGCCGGTTTCTTTTTTACTGGTGTGCGCATGCACACCCTCCCTGTGGGGAGTCTTTAGGTCAGGTCACCCATGTCTGATTTAAGTCTTCAACTGCAGCAGGCTTCTAGCCAACTACCAGTTTCAAGCTACTTTGACCCCGTGCTGTTTCAGCGCGAACTGGACACCATCTTTCAGCGCGGGCCCCGCTATGTGGGGCACCAACTGGCCGTACCCAACCCCGGCGACTACTACGCCCTGCCCCAAGAAGGCGAAGGCCGCGCCTTAGTGCGCAACGCCCAGGGTGGCATTGAGCTGGTTTCTAACGTCTGCCGCCACAGGCAGGCAGTGATGCTCAAGGGCAAAGGCACGCTGCTAGGCCAGGGCAAAGGCCATGCGGGCGGCAACATTGTGTGCCCCCTGCACCGCTGGACATACAGCCCCCAAGGCGAGTTACTGGGCGCCCCCCACTTTGCCCAAGACCCCTGCCTGAACCTGAACAACTACAAGCTGCGCGAGTGGAACGGCCTCTTGTTTGAAGACAACGGCTACGACGTGGCCGCCGACCTTGCTGCGTTAGGCCCGCAAAACGAGCTGAGCTTTGACGGCTACGTGCTAGACCACGTAGAACTGCATCAGTGCAACTACAACTGGAAAACCTTTATCGAGGTGTATCTGGAGGACTACCACGTAGGCCCCTTCCACCCCGGTTTGGGCCAGTTTGTGACCTGCGAAGACCTGCGCTGGGAATTCGGCAAAAACTACTCGGTACAAACCGTGGGCGTGGCCAACCGCTTAGGCAAAGCGGGCAGCCCCATTTACGAGCGCTGGCACCAAGCGTTACTCGACTACCGTGGCGGCAAGCCCCCTAAGCACGGTGCCATTTGGCTCACGCTGTACCCCCACATCATGGTGGAGTGGTACCCCCATGTGCTGACGGTATCCACCCTGCACCCCATCAGCCCCACACAAACGCTGAACATGGTGCAGTTTTACTACCCCGAAGAAATCGCCGCCTTCGAACGCGAGTTTGTAGAAGCCCAGAAAGCCGCCTACATGGAAACCTGCATAGAAGACGACGAGATCGGCGAACGCATGGACGCAGGCCGCAAAGCCCTGCTGGCCCGTGGCGACAACGAAGTGGGCCCCTACCAAAGCCCCATGGAAGACGGCATGCAGCACTTTCATGAGTGGTACCGCGCCGCCATAGCCAGCGTTGGCTAAACACCCTATGCCCTACACCACCCTCATCAGCGCGCAAGACCTGCACGGCCTGCTGGCGCAGCAAGCCCCCGTGCTGGTGTTTGATTGCAGCTTTGACCTGGCCCAGCCCGCAGCCGGTGCGCAGCAGTACCAAGAGGCGCACATACCCGGCGCACTGCATGCTGACCTGAACCTGCACCTGAGCACTGGCCACGGCCCCCAATACGCGGGCGACACCCCCGCATCCGGCGGCCGCCACCCCTTGCCCAGCCGCGAGCGTTTTGCCCAATGGCTGGGCAGCGTGGGCATGGCCAACCACCTGCAAGTGGTGGTGTACGACCGCAACAGCGCCAACTACTGTGGCCGCCTGTGGTGGATGCTGCAATGGGCAGGCCACAACGCTGTGGCGGTGCTCGATGGCGGCCTGCAAGTATGGCAGGCACAAGGGTTTGCAGTGGCCAGCGGTGCAGAGGCACCGCGCCCGCCTGCTGCTTTTGCGCTGCAAGCGCCTTTGCAAACACTGGTCACAGTGCATGAGGTGCAGGCCCAACTAGGCCAAGCCCAACAAACCGTGCTGGATGCCCGCGCCACGCCCCGCTACAAAGGCGAGGTCGAACCACTTGACCCCGTGGCAGGGCACATACCGGGGGCCTTAAACCGCCCGTTTGCCCACAACCTGGACGCCAACGGCTGCTTTAAAACACCCGAAGCCTTGCGTGCAGAATTTGCCGCCCTGCTGGGCCCGCGTGCGCCCACTACAGTGGTGCACCAGTGCGGCAGCGGCGTCAGCGCCATACCTAACCTGCTGGCCATGCGCATTGCAGGCCTGGGCCCAACGCGCTTGTTTGCTGGTAGCTGGAGCGAATGGTGCAGCGACGCCAGTCGCCCTGTAGAACGCGGCTGATCAAGTGGTGCTGGTAGCGGTCACAGGCTACTAAGCCCGCACACTTGCCAGCGCCAACCCCGCCAAGCCCGACAGCAAGATCACCGGAATCACCCCCACCCGGTAACGCATCAGCGCCACTGCTGCCGCGCAACCAATGGCAGCTGAGGCAAAGGCAAAGCCGCCCGCAAACCCCTGCGGCCACAGCACGTGGTAAGCAAAAAACACCGCCAAGTTGACGATAACGCCCACCACCGCGGCTGTGATGCCTTTGAGCGGCGCGGTAAACCGCAACTGCCCCCGGGTGGATTCAATGAACGGCCCGCCCAGCAAAATAAAAGCAAACGAGGGCAAAAAAGTAAAAAACGTGACCACCGACGCCGCCACAGCCCCTGCCAGCAAACGCTGCTCGGGCCCAAAAATGGCTTGCGTCCAGGCACCAACAAAACCTACAAAAGCCACCACCATGATCAAAGGCCCCGGCGTGGTCTCGCCCAGGGCCAAACCGTCGATCATTTGCGCGGCAGTCAGCCACTGGTAATGCTCTACCGCCCCCTGAAACACATAGGGCAGCACCGCATAAGCACCACCAAACGTCATCAACGCAGCCTTGGTAAAAAACCACCCCATTTGGCTCAAAGGGTGCTGCCAACCAAAGCACCAGGCCAAGGCACCCATGCCCAGCGCCCACAGTGCCAGGCATACCACCGCTACCCGCATTGCCCGCCGCCATGCAAAGCGGGTGTGGGCCGCTTGCGGGGTGTGGTCATCTATCAAAGATGCCGGGACTTGCTGCGGGTCAGTGCCAGCGCTGCCAGGGGCATGACTACCCACAGCAGCAAATTGCGCAGGGGCATACACAGCGCCCAGTGCGCCTGCAATGGCCGCGGCCAGCACAATCAGCGGAAACGGCAGCTTCAAAGCAAAAATAGCCACAAACGCACACACCGCAATGGCCCATAGCCATGTGTGTTTTTTTAACGTGCGCCCGCCCACACGCCATGCCGCCTGCGCCACCAGGGCAGTCACTGCAGGCTTGATGCCATCAAAAAACCCCGCTACCGCAGGCACGTTGCCAAAGGCCATGTACACCCACGACAAGGCCACCAAAATCAACAGCGACGGCAGCACAAACAGCACCCCCGCCACAATGCCGCCCCAAGTGCGGTGCAACAGCCAACCGATGTAAATAGCCAACTGCTGCGCCTCTGGCCCGGGCAGCAGCATGCAGTAGTTAAGGGCATGCAAAAACCGCCCCTCTGAGATCCACCGCCGCCGCTCTACCAAGTCGGCATGCATGATGGCAATTTGCCCCGCAGGCCCGCCAAAGCTAATAAACCCCAATTTCAACCAATACCAAAAGGCCACCCGAAAGCTGGGCATGTTGGGGGGCAAGTTTTCTGAGGTGGGGCTTGGCGACATGAAAAAAGCGTTTTGTAGGGGCTGGGGCGGTGCTATCAGTTTCAAAGCGTTACAGCACAAGGGTACAGCAGGACACCCACAGGAAAAACAAGCCCTAATCGCCCGGCGCGTGTAAGGCAAATTCCTACAAACATCGCCTGGAGCACTGACACAAAGTACCGCCAAACACCGACTTAATTTTTGATTGGGCCAGTTTCACAATCCATTTCAACGGATCAAGCAAAGCATGCATGCAGCATGAAACGCAAGACCCGGCAACCGAAAGGAAGTGCCCCATGACCAACGAACAAATGCTCGCCGAAATCCGCGAAGCCAACCTGACCTACCTGATGCTGGCGCAGAACCTGATTCGCCAAGACAAGGCCGAAGCGGTGTTCCGTCTGGGCCTGAACGAAGAGGCTGCCGATATTCTGGCATCGCTGTCGGCTGCGCAAGTGCTCAAATTGGCATCCCGCAACACCCTACTTTGCAGCTTCAGGGTAGACGACAACTTGGTGTGGAGCTTGCTGACCAACCACTCGGCCAGCAAAGTGGGCAACGAAGCCACCAACACCTTGCACGCCAACATCCTCATGGCCAGCCGCGTGTCAGAAGTGCTGTAAACCACCGCCCTGCCCGCACCCAATTGCCACCCTACCGGAGCCACCACCATGTCTGCACCCGTCAAAAGCGTACTGAATGAGTCCAAGCAAATCGAACGCGCTGCCATGCTGATCCAAATGGGTGCCCGCATGCAGGTGCTGGAGTCCGAGACCACCCTGTCTTACGAGCGCCTGATCCGCCTGTACAAAGAAATTGCGGGCAAGTCACCCTCCAAAGGCCAGTTGCCGTTTTCGACTGACTGGTTTTTGACCTGGCAAGAAAACATCCATAGCTCGCTGTTTTTGAACATCTACGAGTATTTGTCCAAAGGCGTGGACCTGGATGCCGTGGAGCTTCTGACCAAAGCCTATCGCTTGTACAACGAGCAGGTCACCACCGCAGAAATCGAGCCCCTGCTGTCTTTTACCCGCGCATGGCGCTTGGTCAAGTTTGTGGATGCAGGCATGCTGACCCGCACCAAGTGCTCGCAATGCGGCGGCCTGTTTGTGAGCGAGCTGTACGAAAACGCCCGCCATTACAACTGCGGCCTGTGCAACCCACCGGCACGTGCTGGCAAAAGCAAAAGCGCTGGTGCGTTGATGCTGCATTGAGTTGTAACCCACCACTGCTTCCAAAGGGCCCTTAACAGCCCCCGCAAGGCCAATTTGAAGCCAAATTGGCCTTATGCCTTAGTAAAACAAGCACTGGTTGCTATCAATTTTGACTGACAAGCAAACTGCGCACGTTTTCATCCATGGGCAAGGCGTAGTCATATGCCGCCATCACGGTGTTGCCGCTGGGGTGCACCAGCTTGAGGCTGACATACAAAGTAGGCATGGTGGCGGCGTAGGTGCCTACCAGCACAGCTTGGGCGTTGTGGGTTTGGCTGACCTCGCGTACCTCACGCGAGAGCATGAGCTCGCCTTGGTCGCGGTGCATCAATAGTTTGTCGCGCAACTTAAGTTCTGTGGTGCGCACGCCGCGCTGGGTCAAACGGCCTGCAAGGTGTTCAGAAAATACCCGGCCCAGGCGCGACGACTCGGTCAAGCGGTCGATATGCACCAAGGTGGCTACCAACACGGGCTGGCTGGGGTCTAGCGTGGCCTGCTCCAGCATTTTGTCGATTGCACGGTAGTTGGCATCGATGAGGTTGGTGTTCCATAAGGGGCCAGCAGCGTCGCCGTAATAAAACTGTGCGCAGCCGGGCAAGGCCACTGCGGCCAGGCATGCAAGGGCCAGACATTGGCGCCGCTTCATGGTGCTACCACCTGCCAGGTTTTGACGGGAGTGGCCGGGGGCGGGGGCTCTTTTGGGGTGTACAGCACGGCGTCCTGGGGCTCTATGTAATACGTATCAGCCGTGCGGGCCAGGTAGCGGCCTTGGCTTTCTAGCGATGAGGTGACCAGCACCTCGGTGCGCTGGGTGCCCCATTTTTGCTGGGTTTGAGCCGCTACCAACACCCCAGCGTGGTCTGCATCGCCATCGGCAGCGCCGGGGTTGTACATGGGCCGGTCACGCACCACGGTAACGCCTTGCGCCACATAGGTTCCCGCCAGGGCCACATAGCCACTGGAGGGGTGCTGCACAGTTTGCACATCCACTTTCAGCAGCACATTCGATGGCTCCAGCGCCAGGGTCACGCCCCGGTCAATCAGCCGCGTGAGCAACAAAGCCTTAAAGCCCTGGCCAAACCCGGAATCACCTACGACGGTGACATGAATGGGATGTTCTCCAGCAGGCCAATGCACGATTTTTTCGTGGATGCGCCGCGCCACATCGTCGGCCAGCACATCCCAGTGCTGCACGGCCTGCGCTTTGCGCTGAGTGGCCTGGGCGTGGCTGACGGTTTGCGGCACATCGAGGCTGGTACAGCCTGCCACCAGCGCAAGTGCCGCCGCCCATAGCACGACACGCGCTGTGGGGGTTACAAAACAGGGCTTACGCAAAGCCGTCAAGGCTAGGCGTGAAGCCGCAGACAGTACTGGCGTACGGCAAGGCGGAGCAACAACGCCATGGCGGTTTTGCGTAAGTCCTGCGGACAAAGGTGTGCATTGCATGCCGCCATGCTAGTGGCCCAGGGCAGTGGCAATGCCTGGAAAAGAGGGCAAAAAGCGCCCCAGTGGCCTTGGCTTTAGCCCGTATTGCGCAGCCCCGCCGCAATGCCGTTGATGGAGATGTGGATACCCGTTTGCACTTTTTCATCGGCCTGGCCCGCGCGCCAACGGCGCACCAGCTCGACTTGCAAATGGTGTAGCGGGTCGATGTACGGAAAGCGGTGGCGTATGGAGCGGGCCAGCGCGGTGTTTTGCACCAGGCGTTGCTTGTCGCCGGTGATGCGGTGCAGGGCGTCTGCGGTGAGGTGCCATTCGGCCTCGATGGCACTGAACACGCGTTTGCGCAGGCGGGTGTCGGTCACGAGTTCGCTGTAGCGCGAGGCCAGGGCCAGGTCGCTTTTGGCCAGCACCATGTCCATGTTGGACAGCAGGGTGCGAAAGAACGGCCATTGGCGGTACATCTTTTGCAGCAGGGCCAATTGGGCGTCGGACTTTTTACCGTCTTGGTGGATAAAGGCGTGTACCGCGGCGCCAAAGCCGTACCAGCCGGGCAAGGTCAGGCGGCACTGGCCCCAGCTAAAGCCCCAGGGGATGGCGCGCAGGTCTTCGATGCGCTGGCTGGGTTTGCGCGACGCAGGGCGCGAGCCTATGTTGAGCTCGGCAATTTCGCGCAGTGGTGTAGCGGTAAAAAAGTAGTCAGCAAAGCCTGGGGTTTGGTACACCAGGTCGCGGTAAGCGGCCATGCTGGCGTCTGACAGGTGGGCGGCAGCCTCTAAAAACGCCTTGGTGGCGGGTTTGGTGGGTTGCAGCAAGGTGGCCTCTAGCGTGGCGGCCACCAGGGTTTCGAGGTTGCGCCGGCCGATCTCGGGGTTGGCGTATTTAGAGGCAATGACTTCGCCTTGCTCTGTGAGGCGGATTTGCCCACGCACGGTGCCCGGTGGTTGGGCCAAGATGGCTTGGTAGCTGGGGCCACCGCCACGGCCCACGGTGCCACCACGGCCATGGAACATGCGCAGGCGGATGTTGGTGGGCGGTACGTTAGCGGGTGGTGTGGCTGCATCGGTATGGCTTGCGTCAAGCGCCTTGCCTGTAGGCGCTTTTGTCAGGGCTGTTTTGGGTGTTGCATGCAGGCCTTGCTGTGCCAACTCGTCAAATAGCTCCACAAGCGCAATCTCGGCGCGGTACAGCTCCCAGTTGCTGGTGAAGATGCCACCGTCTTTGTTGCTGTCGGAGTAGCCCAGCATGATGTCTTGCTCGCCCCCACTGCGTTTAACCAAAGCGGCCACACCAGGCAGGCTGTAAAAGGCCCGCATGATGGGGGCGGCGTTGCGCAGGTCTTCAATGGTTTCAAACAAGGGCACCACGATCAGGTCGCACACAGCTTCTGCAGAGGGTTCAGCAGCGGCTTGTGGTGCTGGCGCTGCCTGGGCGGCTTTGCTGCGTGGGGTTTTGGCCGGTGCTGGGGCGTCTAGCAGGCCGCGCATCAGCCCCACTTCTTTTTGCAGCAGCAATACCTCTAGCAGGTCGCTTACGGTTTCGGTGTGGCTGATGATGTAGTGGCGAATCGCGTCAGCCCCCAGGCGCTGGCGCAGGCTGCGGGCGGCTTCAAAAATGGCGATTTCGCTGCGGGTGTGTTCAGAGTAGGCCGCGCCCATCACGCGCAGGGGGCGGGCGTCTTGCAGCAGGCGCATCAGCACGGCGCGTTTGGCGTCTTCTGTCAGGGCGGCGTAGTCGGGCTCTATGCGGGCGGTAGCCAGCAGTTCGGCCACCACGGCTTCGTGCTTGTCAGAGCTTTGGCGCAAATCCACCGTTGCCAAATGAAAGCCAAACACCTCCACCGCGCGGATCAACGGGTGCAGGCGTTCTGCGGCCAGGGCTTGGCCGTGGTGGGCATCCAGCGATGCCTCAATGGTGCGCAGGTCAGCCAAAAAGTCTTGTGCACAGGCGTAGGGGTTTTGTGGGGGTACGGCGTGGCGTGCGGCGTCGCCACCCGTCAACTCTTTGAGGGTGGCAGCCAGGCGGGCGTATATGCCTGCCAGGGCGCGGCGGTAGGGCTCGTCCTGGCGGTGCTCGCTGCTGTCGGGCGACCGCGCTGCCAGGTCTTGCATGGCAGGCGATATATGCACCAAGCGGGCCGATACCGATAGCTCGCCGCCCAGGTAGTGCACTTGCGTGAGGTAGTGGCGCAGGGCCACCTCGGCTTGGCGGCGCAAGGCGTGCTCTAGCGTTTGGGCGCTGACGTTGGGGTTGCCGTCGCGGTCGCCACCTATCCATTGGCCCATGCGCAAAAAGCTGTGCACGGGCAGGTCGCCCAGTTCGCGCTCCAGCCCGGCGTAGATTTTGGGAATCTCGCGCAAAAAGGTGGCTTCGTAGTAGCTCAGGGCGTTTTCAATTTCATCGGCCACCGTGAGCTTGCTGTAGCGCAGCAGGCGGGTTTGCCACAGCTGGGTGACGCGGGCACGCAGCAGGGCCTCGTTGGCAGCCAGTTCACGGGGTGTGAGGGCATCTTTAGCGGTGTTATATAGCTGGGCGCGTACCTGGATTTCGTCTCGCGCCGCCAGCAGTTGGGCAATCTCGCGTTCAGCGTCCAAAATGCTTTTGCGCTGTACCTCGGTGGGGTGAGCGGTCAGCACCGGGGCGACGTAGCTGGTGGCCAGGGTTTGGGCAATGGTTTGGGGGGCAATGCCTGCCCAGCGCAGGCGTGACAAGGCCACCTCTATGCTGCCCTCTTGGGTTTCGCCCGCACGCTCGTGCACTGCACGGCGGCGAATGTGGTGGCGGTCTTCTGCCAAGTTGGCCAAATGACTGAAATACGTGAACGCGCGGATCACGCTAACAGTTTGGTCGGCGCTCAGGCCTTTGAGAAGCTTTTTCAGGGCTTTGTCGGCCTCGTGGTCGGCGTCACGCCGGAACGCCACCGACAACTTGCGAATTTGCTCCACCAGCTCGTAGGCGGCCAAACCTTCTTGCTCCCGGATCACGTCCCCCAGGATGCGGCCCAAAAGACGGATGTCTTCTATCAGCGGCTGGTCCTTGTCTGAACGCTTCATGAGGGCTCTCCGGTGGTGGGGGTTTGAATGGTGCGGTGCAATACAACTGATGCGGAGGGCATGCTAGCATCGCCCGCCCCACAACCATGACAGACGGATGACGCCGTGAGCCAGCCCCCTCTTTCGATCGTGATTGCCACCCGCGAGAGCCGCCTGGCCCTGTGGCAGGCCGAGCATGTACAAGCCCTGCTGCAAGCGCAGGGCCACCGCGTGACCCTGCTGGGCATGACCACCCAGGGCGACCAAATTTTGGACCGCAGCCTAAGCAAAGTGGGCGGCAAGGGCCTGTTTGTCAAAGAACTGGAAGTGGCCTTGCAAGAAGGCCGGGCCGACATTGCCGTGCACTCGCTCAAAGACGTGCCTATGGATTTACCCGCTGGCTTTGCCCTGGCCTGCGTCATGGAGCGCGAAGACCCGCACGACGCCTTGGTATCGCCACGCTACGACAGCCTGGCGAGCTTGCCGCACGGGGCTGTGGTGGGCACATCCAGCCTGCGCCGCCAGGTACTGCTGCAAGCCCTGCGGCCCGATTTGCGCATAGAACCCCTGCGCGGCAACCTTGATACACGCCTGCGCAAACTTGACGAAGGCCAGTACGACGCCATCGTGCTGGCAGCGGCAGGCCTTAAACGCCTGGGGCTGGCCCAGCGCATTCGTGCCGTGCTGCCCGCCACCCAAATGCTGCCCGCAGCCGGCCAAGGCGCGCTGGGCATAGAAATTTGCGCCCACCGGGCCGACCTGCATGCCGCCTTGGCACCCCTGGCCCATATGCCTACCTGGCTGACCGTAGCGGCAGAGCGCACCGTCAGCCGCGCCATGGGCGGCAGTTGCTCCATGCCCCTGGCAGCCCACGGCCAACTGCAAGGCAGCACTTTGCAACTGCAAGCCACCTGGGGCGACCTGCAAGGCCAGCAAGCCCTGGTGCACGCTCAGGCACAAGCCACCGTCACCACCTTGGCACAAGCCGAAGCCCTGGGCCAGCAAGTGGCCGACAGCCTGCGCCAGCAAGGTGCACGCGGCCTGCCCACCAGTGCCCACTAGCACCAGCATGGGTAAGCCCCACGCCATCGTCACCCGCCCCGAGCCCGAGGCCAGCCAGTGGGTGGCCCAGCTTGCCGCCCACGGCGTGGCCGCCACTGCCCTGCCTTTGATCGACATTGCCCCTTGTACCGATGCGCCCAGCATGGCGGCCGCCGAAGAAGCCCAGCGCCTGTGGGCCGTGGGCCACTGGCGGGCGGCCATGTTTGTCAGCCACAACGCTGTACGGCACTTTTTTAAGCAAAATACGCACTCTGCCTTAGTAAAACAAGCACTTATAGCTACAAAAACAAGAGCATGGGCACCCGGCCCAGGCACTGCGCAGGCTTTGCTAGATGCTGGCCTGCCCAGCAATGTGGTGGATGGCCCCGCACCCAATGCCCCGCAGTTCGACTCTGAACACCTGTGGCAACAAGTGCAAGCGCAAGTACAGCCGGGCGACCATGTCCTCATCGTGCGGGGGCGCACCCTGGGCGATGCGCCTGAGCCCGCAGGCACGGGCCGCGAATGGATCAGCCAACGCATACAAGCCGCTGGTGGCAACGTGGCGCAAGTGGCCGTCTACCAACGCCAGCCGCCGCAGTGGAGCCCCGCGCAAACCGCCCGCGCACAACAGGCGGCCAGCGACGGCACGCTGTGGTTGCTCAGCAGCTCTGAAGCCGTCGGCTGGCTGGGGAATGTGTTGCCAGGACAAAACTGGGCGCAGGCCCGCGCACTGGCCACGCACCCCCGCATTGCCGCCGCCGCGCAAGCCCTGGGCTTTGGGCATGTGCACACCTGCCGCCCCACGCTGGCCGATGTGGTGGCGTCTATAGAATCAGCCGCATGAGCATTGAGCCCACCACCCCCACCACTGCAGCCCCCCAGGCAAGCGCTACAGCACCTGCACCTGCGCCGCAAGCCCAGGATGCCGCCGCGCAGCCCCTGCCGCACGCTGCTGCCGCGCCAAGCGCCGCCAGCGCACCCGCGCCCAGTGGCCCAGAAGCCCCCCGCAACAGCGCGGGCAGCTATATGGTGGGCGCACTGACCATTGCCGCACTGGCTGCCTTGGCCAGCAGCGGCCTGCTGTGGCAAAAGCTCAGCGGCATACAAGAACAACTGGCACGCCAGTCGGCAGATGCAGGCGCACAGGCCATTGAGGCCCGCACCATGGCCCGCCAAGCCGAAGAACTGGTGCGCGACACCGCTGCCCGCCTGGCCGTTGCAGAAGCCCGCGTGAGCGAAGTGGCCCTGCAACGCAGCCAGCTAGAAGAACTCATGCGCAGCCTCTCGCGTTCGCGCGACGAGAACCTGGTGGTAGACATAGAAACCGCCATCCGCATGGCACAGCAGCAAGCGCAACTCACTGGCAGCCTAGACCCGCTCATTGCCACCCTCAAAAGCGCTAACCAGCGCATAGACCGCGCCGCCCAGCCGCGCCTAAGCCCCGTGCAACGCGCCATTGCCCGCGACCTAGACCGACTGACCAGCGCCACCGTGACCGACACCACCGGCCTGCTGGCCCGCCTGGACGAACTGGTGCGCCAAATTGACGACCTGCCACTGCAAAACGCTGTGGCCGCACCCCCATCGGCAGCGCGTAGTGCCGCAGCCGTTAAAGCACCCAGCGCCCCGGCTGCGGGTGCATCGGCACCAGCCGACAATGCAGAAACATCGTGGTGGCAATCTGCACTGCAAAACACTTGGCGCGTGGTGGCCGACGAAGCGCGCAGCTTGGTGCGTGTGCGCCGCATTGACCACCCAGACGCCATCCTCGTCAGCCCCGACCAAACGTTTTTTCTGCGCGAAAACCTCAAGCTCAAACTGCTCAACGCCCGCCTGGGCCTGCTGGCCCGCCAACTCGATTCAGCCCGGGCCGACCTGGACGCCGCCAGCATCAGCCTGAACAAATACTTTGACCCCAGCGCCCGCCGCACCCAAAACGCGCTGGCGCTGCTGCAACAAGCCCAGGCCCACATGAAAGCCACCGAACAACCGCGCCTGGACGAAACCCTGTCGGCCCTGGCCACAGCGGCCGCCGGGCGCTAAGGGGCCAACGCCATGCGTGCAACCCTTTGGCTTTTGGCGCTTTTTGGCACTGCCGTGGCCGTAGCCCTGTTTGCGGGCAACAACCAAGGCACGATCACGGTCTTTTGGCCGCCCTACCGGGTGGATTTTTCGCTCAACATGGTGCTGTTGCTGCTAGTGGGCGGCTTTGTCACCGTGTATGCCGCCCTGCGCGCATTGGCCACCCTGGTTGCCCTGCCCCAGCGTGCCCACCACTGGCGCGTGCAGCAAAAAGAGCGCGACATGCACCGCGCCCTGCTCGACGCCCTGACGCACATGCAAGGTGGCCGCTTTTTGCGGGCCCGCAAATCTGCCCTGGCGGCGCTGGCACAAGAAGAAGCCCTGCGCAACGCCGATGCAGCCGTGCCCCACGGCGAGCAACTGCGCACCCTGGCCCACATGGTGGCAGCAGAAGGCTCGCACGCACTGCAAGACCGCAGCACCCGCGAAACCCACCTGCAACAGGCCCTGGCCCATGCACCCGCAGGCGGCACCAGCCAACAACAAGAACTGCGCGAAGGCGCACAAATGCGTGCCGCCCGCTGGCTGCTAGACGACCGCGATGCCAACGCCGCGCTAGAACAACTGGCCGCCCTGCCCCAAGGTGCCGCCCGGCGCACCTTGGCGCTGCGCATCAAGCTCAAGGCCAGCAAGCTGGACCAGCGCACCACCGAAGCCCTGGAAACCGCACGCCTTTTGACCAAGCACCGCGCCTTTTCTGAGGCCGCCGCGCAAAGCATCATCCGCGGGCTGGCGTCTGACCTGATCCAAGGCGCACACGACATCACCCAACTGCGCAAAGTGTGGGCAGAACTAGAAAGCACCGAGCGCAGCATGCCCGAGCTGGCCATACGCGCCGCCCAACGCTTGGCCGAACTCGGTGGCGAAGCCCGCAATGTGCGCGACTGGCTCACCCCCGTGTGGGAGCGCTGGCTGCAAGACCCATCCAGCCTGAACGCCAGCCAAGCCCTGCACTTGACGCAAGCGCTGGAGTCGGGCCTGGACACACTCGACAGCCCTTGGCTGGCCCGCATCGAAGCTGCCCACCAAGCCAACCCACGCGATGCACGCTTGCAATACCTGGCCGGGGTGGCCTGCCTGCAACGCCAGTTGTGGGGCAAAGCCCAACAACTGCTGGGGCAAGCCGTGCAGCAACTGGGCGATGCCCCCTTGCGCGTGCGTGCATGGCGCCACTTGGCAACCCTTGCAGAACAGCGCGGCGATGCTACTGCCGCTACCGCCGCCTGGAAGCAAGCGGCGCAGGCACTGTCCCCCTGAAACGCCTCCACTTCAGTTTCCGTGCAGCATCACTGGCCTTTTGATTCACTTTTTTTGAATCAAAGCGTCAATCGCACTGAAACTTGGGGGCCATACGGCTGTCTACACTGGCGGCTTGTTGTTCAAAACAAAGCCGCCTTATGCACACCCTACCCACCACACCCCAGCGCTACACCCGCACCGCTATCGCATTGCACTGGGTACTGGCTTTGGCCCTGCTGGGCATGGTGGGCATGGGGCTGTACATGACGGGGCTGCCTTTTTCGCCCCAGCGGCTCAAGCTCTACAACTGGCATAAGTGGGCGGGTATTACGGTTTTGGCGCTGTCTGCACTGCGTTTGCTGTGGCGCTTGACCCACCGCCCACCCGCACTGCCCGGCTATGTGGCCCAGGCCATGCCGCCCTGGCAGCACTGGGCGCACCATGGCACACACCACGTGTTGTATGTGCTGTTTTTTACGGTGCCTTTGCTGGGCTGGGCTTACAGCTCGGCAGCAGGGTTTCCTATTGTGTTTCTTGGCCTGTGGCAGTTGCCTGACTTTGTGCCTGTCAGCAAAGAGCTGGCCGATGCCATCAAGCCCTGGCACAAGTTCAGCGCCTACGGCTTGACTGCTTTGGCAGCCCTGCACATCGCCGCCGCGCTCAAACACCAGTTCATAGACCGCGACCGCTTGCTGGCCCGCATGTGGCCTGGGCGTTGATCGCCTCTTGCATGCAAAACACCCCAACAGGAAACCCCATGAAAAAAACCACCGCCCTTGCCGCCTTGGCGCTTGCCAGCACCACCTTGTGGCTTGCCCCCCCTGCCTTTGCACAGCAAAAACTGGTACCCGCGCAAAGCCAGTTGCAGTTTGTGATTCGCCAAATGGGGGTGCCAGTAGAGGGCCACTTCAAAAAGTTTGATGCCCAGGTCGCATTCGACCCTGCCAAACTGGCCGCCAGCAAAATCCAACTCACTGTGGACACTGGCAGCGCCACATTGGGCTCTGCAGATGCCGATGTAGAAATGCCCAAAGCCGTGTGGTTCAACGTGCCCAAGTTTCCGCAAGCCAGCTTTGAATCCAGCGCCATCAAATCCCTAGGCGGTAGCAAATACGAAGTGGCTGGCAAGCTCAACATCAAAGGCAACGCACGCGATGTTGTGGTGCCCGTCACACTGACCCAAACCGGCAACACCACCACCGCCACGGGCACCCTGCCCATCAAACGCCTGGCCTTCAAGGTGGGCGAAAACGAATGGGCCGACACTTCCATGGTAGCCGACGATGTGCAGGTCAAGTTCAAGCTTGCGCTCACTGGTGTGGGCAAGCTCACGCCCTGATTTTTGCCAGCAGATTCCCTCTTTTTTCACCACACCTTTTAAAGGAATGTTTATGCGCACCACCTTGCTTGCTATTGCTGCTGCATCCACCCTGGCGGTCAGTGCCGCACAGGCAGCCCCAGGCACTTACGCCATCGACCCCACCCACACTTTTGTGACCTTTGAGGTCAGCCACTTTGGCACTTCTACCAACCGGGGCCGTTTTGACAAAAAAGAAGGCACCGTGCAGTTTGACCGCCAAGCCAAAACTGGCAAGGTAGACATCACCATTGATACCGCGTCGGTCAACACAGGCACCGCCGCTTTTGACAAACACCTGCAAAGCGCAGACTTTTTTAACAGCGCCCAACACCCCAGCGTGCGCTTTGTGTCAGACAAATTCGTCTTCAATGGCGACAAAGTGACCGAAGTGCAAGGCCAGCTCACGCTGCTGGGCAAAACCGGCCCAGCCACCCTGAAAGCGACACAGTTCAACTGCTACGAGAACCCCATGCTCAAGCGCGAAGTGTGCGGTGGCGACTTTGAAACCACCATTGACCGCACCCAATGGGGCATGAATTACGGCGTGGACCGTGGCGCCCCAAAAAATGTGCGCTTGGTGATCCAGGTAGAAGCCGTCAAGCAGTAAGCCTACTGCGGGAAAACGCACCTTAAAGGCGCACCAGTGCAAGCTGGTGCGCCTTTGTTTTTGGTGTCGATGGGTACTCGTTGGGCCGCCTATGGCGCAACAGTAAAATCATGGGCTTTTCCGCACTCCGCAGCCCACACTAGGCGCTGCGGTGCCCCTCGCCAGCACTACCCCACACCGCCATGAGCACGCCCCTGCAACAACCAGGCCTTGAAAGCCTGTCCAAATCTTTTGAACCCGCAGCACTGGAAGCCCACTGGGGCCCCGAATGGGAACGCCGCGGGTACGGCGCAGCAGGTGTGCGCGGCACTGGCAAGGCACAGGCCGATGCGCCCGCGTTTTCCATCCAGCTGCCGCCGCCCAACGTCACGGGCACGCTGCACATGGGGCATGCGTTTAACCAAACCATCATGGACAGCCTCACGCGCTACCACCGCATGCAGGGGCACAACACCGTGTGGGTTCCGGGCACCGACCACGCAGGCATTGCCACCCAAATCGTGGTGGAGCGCCAGTTGCAAGAACAAGGGATTAGCCGCCACGACATGGGCCCCACGCCCGCAGAAGCACGCAAAAACTTTGTGGCCAAAGTGTGGGAATGGAAAGAAAAAAGCGGCAACACCATCACCACCCAAATGCGCCGCATGGGCGACAGCGTGGACTGGAGCCGTGAGTACTTCACCATGGACGACAAGCTCAGCAGCGTCGTCACCGAAACCTTTGTGCGCCTGTACGAGCAAGGCCTGATCTACCGCGGCAAGCGCCTGGTCAACTGGGACCCCAAGCTGCAATCTGCTGTGTCTGACCTGGAAGTCGAGAGCGAAGAAAAAGACGGCTCGCTCTGGCACATTGCCTACCCACTGGCCGATGGGTCTGGCAGCCTGACGGTAGCCACCACCCGCCCCGAGACCATGCTGGGCGACGTGGCCCTCATGGTGCACCCTGAAGACGAGCGCTATCGCGCTCTGGTGGGCAAGATGGTCAACCTGCCCTTGTGCAACCGCCAGATTCCCGTGATTGCCGACGAATACGTGGACAAAGAGTTTGGCACCGGCGTGGTCAAGGTCACCCCCGCGCACGACCAAAACGACTACGCCGTGGGCCAGCGCCACAAGCTGCCGATGATTCAGGTTTTAGATTTGCAAGCGCGTATCATAAGTGACGAAATCTCTAGCGCAGGACTCGGTACCCACCACGAAAAGAATCCTTCAGGTTCTCAGCCACTTGCTTCTGATCTTGGTATTCCCAAAGACCTTCAAGGTTTGGATCGATTCGCAGCGCGCAAAGCAATCGTTGCCAAACTGGAAGCCATAGGCGCGCTGGTAGAGGTCAAAAAACACAAGCTCATGGTGCCCATTTGCACCCGCACCGGCCAAGTGGTAGAGCCCATGCTGACCGACCAGTGGTTTGTAGCCATGAGCAAAGTGGGCGCAGGCGACGCCACCGGCAAAAGCATTGCGCAAAAAGCCATAGACGCTGTTGCCAATGGCGATGTGCAGTTTGTGCCCGAGAACTGGGTGAACACCTACAACCAATGGATGAACAACATCCAAGACTGGTGCATCAGCCGCCAACTGTGGTGGGGCCACCAAATTCCTGCGTGGTACGACGAAGACGGCAATGTGATCGTGGCCCGTAGCGAAGCCGAGGCGCAAGCCAAGGCCCCGGGCAAGCAACTGCGCCGCGATGAAGACGTGCTCGACACCTGGTACTCCTCTGCCCTGGTGCCCTTTAGCACTATGGGCTGGCCAGGCCAGACCGATAGCGCCACCGACGACTACAACCTGTACCTACCCAGCAGCGTGCTGGTAACGGGCTACGACATCATCTTCTTCTGGGTGGCCCGGATGATCATGATGACCACGCACTTCACGGGCCGCGTGCCCTTTAAGCATGTGTACATCCACGGCCTGGTGCGCGATGCACAGGGCAAAAAAATGTCTAAGTCTGAGGGCAATGTGCTAGACCCCGTGGACTTGATCGACGGCATTGCCCTAGACCCCCTGCTGGACAAACGCACCACTGGCCTGCGCAAACCCGAAACCGCACCCCAGGTGCGCAAAGCCACGCAAAAAGAGTTTCCAGACGGCATACCCGCTTACGGTGCAGACGCCCTGCGCTTTACCTTTGCCGCACTAGCCAGCCTGGGCCGCAGCATCAACTTTGACAGCAAGCGCTGCGAGGGCTACCGCAACTTTTGCAACAAGCTCTGGAACGCCAGCCGCTTTGTGCTGATGAACTGCGAAGGCCAAGACTGTGGCTTGCAAGACCACGACGCATCTGCTTGCACGCCAGAAGGCGACTACCTGCGCTTTAGCCAGGCCGACCGCTGGATCGTGTCGGCCCTGCAAAAAACCGAGGCCGATGTGGCCAAAGGCTTTGCCGAGTACCGCCTGGACAACGTGGCCAACACCATTTACGACTTTGTTTGGAACGAGTTTTGCGACTGGTACCTAGAAATTGCCAAGGTGCAAATCCAAACTGGCGACGCTGCACAGCAACGCGCCACCCGCCGCACGCTGATACGCACGCTAGAAACCATTTTGCGTCTGGCGCACCCCATCATTCCTTTTATTACCGAATCGCTGTGGCAAGTGGTAGCCCCCCTGGCAGGCCGCGCAGGCCCATCGGTCAGCGTTGCGCCCTACCCCCAAGCGCAGCCCGAGCGCATAGACGAAGCCGCCGTGGCCCACATGGCACGCTTGAAGTCGCTGGTAGATGCCTGCCGCACCCTGCGCGGCGAAATGAATGTATCGCCCGCCACCCGCCTCCCGCTGTACACCGTAGGCGATACCGACTTTATGCGCAGCGTGGCACCCGTGCTGCAAGCACTGGCCAAACTCAGCGAAGTTAAGGTGTTTGACGACGAAGCCGCCTGGGCTGCCGCCGCACAAGCCGCGCCCGTGGCGGTGGTGGGCGAGGCCCGCATGTGCCTGCACATGGAGATTGACGTAGCCGCAGAAAAAGCCCGTCTGTCCAAAGAAATGGCACGCATTGAGGGCGAAATCACCAAAGCCAACGCCAAGCTGGGCAACGAAGCCTTTGTGGCCAAAGCCCCCGCTGCCGTCATTGACCAAGAGAAAAAGCGCGTAGCCGACTTTGCCGCCACGCTGGAGCGCCTGCGCGACCAACTGGCCCGCCTGGGCTAAGCAGCACGCATAGGCCTATTGTTTGAAAAGAACCCCACATGACCACCACCGCATCTGTCGTCCGCAAGGCTGTTTTTCCGGTAGCCGGGCTGGGCACCCGTTTTTTGCCCGCCACCAAAGCCAGCCCTAAAGAAATGCTGCCCGTGGTGGACAAGCCCCTCATCCAGTACGCCGTTGAAGAAGCCTACGCCGCAGGCATACGCCACATGATCTTTGTGACGGGCCGCAGCAAACGCGCCATTGAAGACCACTTTGACACCGCTTACGAGCTAGAAAACGAGCTGGAAACCGCAGGCAAACACGCCATGCTGGAGCTGGTGCGGTCGATTTGCCCCGACGACATGGATTGCGCCTTTGTGCGCCAACCCCGCTCGCTGGGCCTGGGCCACGCGGTGCTGTGCGCCGAACCCCTGGTGGGCAAAGAGCCCTTTGCCGTGCTATTGGCCGACGATCTCATGGTGGGCCCCCAAGGCGGCACACCCGTGCTGGCGCAAATGGTCAACGCTTTCAGGCAACAGGGCAGATCGGTACTGGCCGTGCAAGAAGTACCGCAAGACCAAGTCAACCGCTACGGCATTGTGGCGGGCGAGCCCGCAGGCGGCCCACTGATCCGCATTGAACGCATTGTGGAAAAACCATCGCCCGCAGCAGCCCCATCGCGCATGGGCGTTGCAGGCCGCTACATCTTGACGCCGGGCGTATTTGACGAAATTCGCGCCCAACCACGTGGCGTAGGGGGCGAGATCCAGCTGACCGATGGCATTGCCGGGCTGATGAAAAACGAAGCCGTGTACGCCTTTCAGTACGAAGGCAAACGCTACGACTGCGGCAGCAAAGAAGGCTTTTTAGAAGCCACCGTAGAACTGGCCTTACAACACCCGCAAGTAGGTGAGCAGTTCAGGGCTTACCTGAAAGCGCTGGCGCTGTAAGGCTGCGCCAGGCGCTGGGCTTGTGTGCCGCTTAACGGCGGCGCAGCACGTGGATGTATTCCTCGCCCACCGTCTGCTGCTCTACCAGCTCATTGCCGGTTTGCTTGGCAAACGCCTGGAAGTCGCGCAGCGAACCCACATCGGTTGCCAGCACTTTCAGCAACTGGCCGCTGGCCATGTCGGCCAGGGCTTTTTTGGCCTTGAGGATGGGCAAGGGGCAGTTCAGCCCGCGTGTGTCGATTTCCTTGTGGGTGTCCATGGTGCTTCCTGAAAGGTGCTTCGATTGTAAGCAAGCTGCCCATGCGTGCGCACGGGCCTTGGGTGGGCTAGCTTAAGAGATGGGTCGAATACCACTACGCCGGGAACACCCCGGTGGACAAATACCTGTCGCCCCTGTCGCACACCACAAAAGCCACGGTGGCGTTTTGCACCTCTTGCGCAATTTGCAGCGCCACCCAGCAAGCCCCGGCGGCAGACACGCCCGCAAAAATGCCTTCTTCGCGGGCCAAGCGGCGGCACATGTCTTCTGCATCGTTTTGGCTGACGTACACCAAACGGTCTACATAGGTGGGGTCGTAAATTTTGGGCAGGTATTCTTGCGGCCACTTGCGTATACCCGGAATGCGCGAGCCATCTTGCGGCTGCGCACCAATGATTTGGATGGCCGGGTTTTTCTCTTTTAAAAACCGCGACACCCCCGTAATGGTGCCCGTAGTGCCCATGGCGCTAACAAAGTGCGTAATACGCCCCTGCGTTTGCGCCCACAGCTCTGGCCCCGTGGTTTCGTAGTGCACGCGGGGGTTGTCTGCATTGGCAAACTGGTCAAGCACCTTGCCCTCGCCCCGCTTTTGCATGGCCTCGGCCAAGTCGCGGGCATGCTCCATGCCGCCACTTTTGGGGGTTAGCACCAGCTCGGCCCCAAAGGCTTTCATGGTTTGGGCACGCTCAATCGACAAATCCTCGGGCATCACCAGCACCATGCGGTAGCCCTTGATGGCCGCCGCCATGGCCAAGGCAATACCGGTGTTGCCCGATGTGGCCTCTATCAAGGTGTCGCCGGGCTTGATGTCGCCCCGCTCCTCCGCGCGGCGAATCATCGACAACGCAGGCCGGTCTTTGACCGAACCCGCAGGGTTGTTGCCCTCTAGCTTGCCCAAAACCACGTTGCCACGGGCCGCGTTGTCAGCCGCCGCAATGCGTTGCAGGGCCACCAGTGGGGTGTTGCCCACAGCATCTTCAATCGTTAGATATTTCATGCAGCTAACTGTGCCATAATTCAGGGCTTACCGAATACCCGCCCGGGTGGTGAAATTGGTAGACGCAGGGGACTCAAAATCCCCCGCCGCAAGGCGTGCCGGTTCGATTCCGGCCCCGGGCACCACGAACGAGTCCAGAAGAGTTCATGCTCTTCTGGACTTTTTTATTTCTTCTTTGAAATCAGCATTCTTAACTGCCCCACCAGTGCGCACCCATCAGAAAAATTTAGGGGCATATTTGTGTGGTGCCAGGTCCACGGCAGATGCCTCTACGGTAAAAGTGTGTACTTGGCAATGAAAAATAAAAAGACCCGGCAGTAACGTGGGGGCCTTTTTAACGTTGTACGGTTGAAGATAAACGACGGTACCAACAATGCGCTGCTTACGCGCTAGAGGGGCAGAATGGATGAATGGCAAAACGACCTCCAAACGGCAAATGTGTCCACTGCCTAAAGAGCGCAGTCCCACGAAACTGGGATCACGTCTTTCCGCAGTCTTGGTTTCCTGACACTACCCCCGCCAATTTAAAAAAGTGGAAGGTGCCCAGCTGTTTAGCATGCAATTCCGAATTAGGCAGGATCGAGAACCGCTTTCTGTCGCTCATCGCAATGACGCTAGATCCACGCGCGTTTGAGACAAGCGGCATTCCTCAAAAGGTACTGCGATCTCTTAAGCCGGAACTCGCAACCAGCGATCTTGACGCCCAAGCCCGAAGCGCATCCCAAAAACGCCTGTTGCGAAGTATTCACCAAGGCCCAATTTCAGAAGAGAACGTTTTTCCAACAGCCGGGATGCAGCAAGCACGCCGATCATCCGACCCAATAGCCCTGCATATACCTGCTACACACTTTCAGAAAGTTGCTGAAAAGATGGTGCGGGGCATTTCCTATGTTGCCGACGAAACGTTCATTGAACCACCTTTGAAAGTAGATTTCATTCCTATAAGGAGTGACATCAATAGCGAATTCGTGGAGATCATTAAACAGCAGGGAGTGGCAATGGAATGCGGCCCAGGCATCACGATTCGGCGCGTGCTGGTAGTTGATATGCCACCATGCGGGCTGTACGAAATCGAGCTCTGGGGTGGCCAGCTCTGCCTCTATGCATCTGTTGATGTGGGATAAAGAGACTGCTGATTGCCCCAAATGGTTTTCCCTCTTTTGGAGAAGTTATGAGTAGTGAGCAGCTTCAGGAAATCATCGAAAAGCTTAGACCACTGGAGGCACTTTTTGAAGACTCTACAAACTCCGGAACGCCCATTCTCAACAGTCAAAACAGAGCCACATTTAAGAGTTTGCTCATGGAAGTCAAAGCGATTCTCGACAGGAACGTGGGTTTTGCAAACGACTTTTCGCAAAGGTTGTATTCCATCGTAAATAGCCCGAGTTTCGGAATCTTCTCGCCCCCATCTTTGAGTGAGTTTCATGAGGCACTTGCAATCATAGCTGGAGGCTCGAACGAACTACAGAGACGGCAGAGCACCCCCCAACGGGCTTTAGGCTCTCTCGAGCGTTCTTTTTATGTTGATCCTGTCAGAGTGAGTGAACTTCAATCGCTACAGACCCGGTGGGATCTAAAGAGACTGGATCGGCTGTTGAAAGAGCTGAATCTTGCACACGCAAATGAGATGCATATGGCGACTGCAATGCTGGTCCGAGCTATAACGGATCACATCGCTCCAATCTTCGATAAGAGAAGCTTCTCCGAGCTTGCCAACCATTACCCAGGTGCCAAATCTTTCAATGACCAAATGAAACATCTTGATAGCTCACTGAGAAAAATTGCCGACTCGCATTTGCATCAACAGGTGCGCGCATCCGAAGTCTTGCCAACTGCTACGCAGGTTGATTTTCGCCCTGGTTTGGACGTTTTGCTTGCTGAGATTGTGCGAGTGCTCAAGACGCCTCGTTAGCCCGTCAGTCAACTACATTTTGGTGAACTTATCGGGCGGGAGTTTGCAACGCCGATTTCTCGATTCCAAGCGTCAGACTGCCAAATGCTTGACTCCAAGAGGGTCAGGGCTGAATTGAAAGTGTTCTCGGTCAGCAGCTTGCTGGGCTAGTAGGTACTGAGGAAAACCAGCTCGCGGCCGCCGCTGATGGCTTCGATCTTGTCCAGACGGTTTTGCTTAAGCCCAGGTTGCTTTCTTTGTGCGCATATCGCGCACAGAATCCCGAGCTAAAACAAACACAGCCTCATTTCCCCACACCCTTACGGGCAAGGTCAATGATTCTTTCTATATGGGCAGCGGGCACCACGCGCTCTGTCAAAGGCGTGTCCAGATTTTGTTGGTTACCCGTGGTGTCTGCGCCAAACGCCTGCATGCTGTAGCTACGGTAGCGCAAGGCTAGATCTACGGGTTTGGGCCACTGCCCATGTAGTTGGCGATAGGTGAGCACCGCCATCAGCAATGTCAGGTCGATGTGGGGGTGATAACCGTCCTCTAGCACCCATTGCATCTGAGGCTCACGCTCCAATGCTGCCAAGTAGGCGCGCGCCAGTGGGATATGGCCATCCGCTGCGGTGTGCTGTCGCAGCCATGCCTCGCCTTGGAGCACCTGTTGAGCCCGATCTGGGTCGGCATGGTGTGTTCCCATGATGTGCACTTGCAGTTTCATGCGGCGTGCCATGCCCACAATATCGCGGTGCGCCTTGATGAGTTGCTGACATGGGCGCGTGCGCCGACTGTCGGCCTTGGCAGCACAGCTTGCGCGGCTGCTATGTTCTTGCAGCAGCACATGTTGATAACGCCCAGACAAGATTTCTCTAGCGGCAGAGCCATCTTCTACGCGTCCTGCAATGTCGCCACCGCCTCGCACCAGCATCTCGGCTTCTATGGGGCGGCCATCGGTGGCCAGTACCAAAGCTTTGTAGACCTCGGGCAGGTTGCCAACATAAGTTCGGCTGTTGCCCACCCACAGCACGTTGCCCGCTGCGTTAACTGCGCCTACCAATACGAATAGCAGCACACCCACAGCAACCCGCCTGCAGCCATATATCCAATTGCCTGCTGTGCCATACCTCGCCATATGTTTGCCCCTGGTTTGCTGTAAGGCGTGCAGGATAAAGCCTAATAGCTTGCAGGACGTTACGCAGAGCATCCTTGAGCCTTCGCCACCCCCACAATCCACTGCGCAAACGCCGCCAGCACAGGCGACTGCTGCGGCTGCGCTGGGCTTATCAGGTAATAACCGCGCGCATTGCCGGTATCGGGCAGGTGGGTGCAGGCTTGCACCAGTTGGCCTGCGGCCAGTTCGACCTCTATAAGCAGTGGGGGGATCAAGGCCACGCCCATGCCGCAGCGGGCGGCTACGGCCAGCATGGAGAAAAGCTCGTAGCGGGGGCCGTCTAGCGCTTGGGGGGCTTGCACGCCTGCGGCTTCTAGCCATAGGCGCCAGCCTTGGGGGCGGGTGCTTTGTTGCAGCAGGGGCATGTGGGCCAGGTCTTGCGGGGGCACGGGCTGGCCCTGGGGCAGCAGTTGGGGGCTGCATACGGGCCACAGGGTTTCGTCCATAAGGTGTTGGGCCTGGGTGCCGGGCCATTGGGCGATTTGCTCGGGGGTGCCTGCGTACAGGGCTGCGGCAAATCCGCTGTCGGCAAACAAAAAGGGGCGGGTGCGGGTGTCGATGTGCACCACGATGTCGGGGTGCAGCTGCGCAAACTGCGGCAGGCGCGGCATGAGCCAGCGGGTGGCAAAGGTGGGCACTGCGGCCAGGGCCAGGCTACCACCTTGGCCTTGGTGGGCCATCACGTCCAAGGTGTCGCGCTCCAGCCCTTGCAACCATAGCCCCACTTGGTGGCTGTAGCGCTGGCCTGCGGGGGTAAGCACCACCCCGTGGCGGGTGCGGCGAAACAGAGCCACACCCAGGTGCGACTCTAGTGCCGTGATTTGGCGCGACACGGCGCTTTGCGTGAGCGCCAGTTCTTGCGCGGCGCGGGTGTAGCTGGTGTGGCGGGCGGCGGCTTCAAAACAGGCCAGAGCCTGGGTGCTGGGCAGGTGTTTGCGCATGGGGTGCGGGCCTTGTGGGTTTTGCCTGTTTATACATGCGTTTTATACATATCTGGGTTCCAAACATTCGTTTGCTTTGCTTGGTGCCTGGCAATACGATGCCTGCAAGCTTTTTAAAGATGCAGGAGACGCACATGACGCACCACCCACCCGCCAGTTTTCAGTGGGACGACCCGTTTTTGCTGTTGCAGCAGCTCACCGACGAGGAGCGCATGGTGCAGGCCGCTGCCGCTGCCTATTGCCAAGACCAGTTGGCCCCCCGGGTGTTGCAGGCGTTTCGCAATGAAACCACCGACACCGCCATTTTTAAAGAGATGGGCGAACTGGGCCTGCTGGGCCCCACGGTGGCGCCCGAATATGGCGGCCAGGGGCTGAACTACGTGGCCTATGGCCTGATTGCACGCGAGATTGAGCGGGTGGACTCTGGCTACCGGTCTATGGCCAGCGTGCAAAGCTCTTTGGTCATGCTGCCCATTGAGCAGTTTGGCTCTGAGGCCCAACGCCAAAAATACCTGCCCCGCTTGGCCAAGGGCGAGTGGATAGGCTGCTTTGGCCTGACCGAGCCTGACCACGGCTCTGACCCAGGGGGCATGGTCAGCCGCGCCGTCAAAGTGCCTGGGGGCTACCAGTTGTCTGGCAGCAAGATGTGGATTACCAACAGCCCCATAGCCGATGTGTTTGTGGTGTGGGCCAAAGAGGTTACGCCCGCAGGCGCGGTGGGCCCTATCAGGGGGTTTGTGCTGGACAAGGGCATGCCGGGGCTTTCTGCACCAGCCATACACGGCAAGGTGGGGCTGAGGGCCAGCATTACCGGCGAGATCGTGATGGACAAGGTGTTTGTGCCCGAAGAAAACGCCTTCCCAGAGGTGCAGGGCCTTAAAGGCCCGTTTACCTGCCTGAACAGCGCCCGCTACGGCATTGCCTGGGGCGTGCTGGGGGCCGCAGAGTTTTGCTGGCACACCGCCCGCCAATACACGCTAGACCGCAAGCAGTTTGGCCGCCCGCTGGCAGCCAATCAGCTCATACAAAAAAAGCTGGCCGACATGCAAACCGAAATTGCCCTGGGCCTGCAACTGTGCCTGCGCATGGGCCGCATGAAGGACGAGGGCACCGCATCGGTAGAGGCCACCTCGCTCATCAAGCGCAACAGCTGTGGCAAGGCGCTGGACATTGCCCGCACGGCGCGCGACATGCTGGGGGGCAACGGCATCAGCGACGAGTTTGGCGTGGCCCGCCATTTGGTCAACCTGGAGGTGGTCAACACCTACGAGGGCACGCACGACATCCACGCGCTGATTTTGGGTCGGGCACAGACGGGTATTGCAGCGTTTGCCAACTGAAAGCGCCCCAAAGCTGATCAAAAGGCCCCTAAAAGCCTTTTACTCCAATTTTTTAAGTCTTTTTGCGCTTATGCCTTAGTAAAACAAGCACTATGCGCTATTAAAATCATAGCAAAAGTCATGCACAACCCATTACCCAACCCTGGCGCGCTGGCGGGCATCAAGGTGCTAGACCTGTCCCGCGTGCTGGCTGGCCCCTGGTGCACGCAAATCTTGGCCGACCTGGGGGCTGATGTCATCAAGGTAGAGCGCCCCGGCACGGGTGACGACACCCGCCACTGGGGCCCGCCCTTTGTGCCCGACGCCCAGGGCCAGCCCACAGCCGAGGCCAGTTATTTCAGCGCTTGCAACCGCAACAAGCGCTCCATCACGCTCGACATTGCCCAGCCTGCAGGGCAGCAACTGCTGCGGCAACTGGTGGCGCAAAGCGATGTGTTGGTAGAGAACTTCAAGGCCGGAGGGCTGGCGCAATATGGACTGGACGCAGCCAGCCTGCTGGCAGACCACCCACGGCTGGTGTATTGCTCGGTAACGGGTTTTGGGCATAACGGCCCTTATGCGCAAAGGGCCGGTTACGACCTGATGGTGCAGGCCATGACGGGCTTGATGGACATTACCGGCCATGCCGATGGCAGCCCAGGCGGCGGGCCGCTGCGCGTAGGCGTGGCGGTAATTGACCTGATGACCGGGGTGTACGCCAGCACCGCCATATTGGCCGCGCTCCACGCCCGCGAGCGCACCGGCCAAGGCCAGCACATTGACATGGCCCTGCTAGACGTAGGCATGGCTTTACTGGCCAACCAGGCCGCCGGTTTTTTGGCCACAGGCCAAAGCCCGGGCCGCCAGGGCAACACCCACCCTAGCTTGGTGCCGTACCAAGACTTCCCGACAGCTGACGGGGCCATGCTGCTGGCCATAGGCAACGACGGGCAGTTTGCGCGGTTTTGCCAGGCGGCCGGGCAAGCCGCTTGGGCAACCGATGCCCGCTTTGCCACCAACGCCCTGCGCGTGCAGCACCGCGATGTACTGGTGCCTTTGATATGCGCCACCACACGCCAGCGCAGCACTAGCGAATGGGTGGCGCTGCTGGAGTCGCAGGCCGTGCCCTGCGGCCCCATCAACCGCATTGACCAAGCCTTTGCCGACCCCCAAGTGCAAGCCCGTGGCCTGGCCGTGACCCTGCCCCGCTGGCCCCAAGGGCAAGCAGCGCCTGACGGCATTAGCCACATCACGAGCGTAGCCAGCCCGCTGCGCCTGTCGGCCCACCCGCCGGTGCTGCGCAATGCCCCCCCAGCACTTGGTCAGCACACCGACGAAATACTGACCGAACTGGGGCTGGACGCCGCCGCCATTGCCCACATCAAAGCCCAGGGGCTGGTGTAGCGCTTGGGCAGTAAGGCCTGCGCAAACTTGCACAGCCCTTACAGACGCGGCCCCAAAGGCAAATGCACACTTACTGAAAACACCGAGTGACGCTGCGCAGGCAAACGTTAAGGTAACTACTTGTGTATGCCCCCATACACGCAGGCCCCTTCAACGCGATAACCTGTTGCCATCACCCGCATGAAACTCCACGTCAAACTCCCGCTTACTGTTGCGATTGCTTTGTTGTCCGTCATGGTGGCGAGCCTCTTGGGCATTTTTCAGCTCAACCGCGCTGTTACTACCTATCAAACCGATGTCGCGCATTTGGTCACCCAAGAGCGTGAGGCCCTCAAAATACAAAACCACTTCAAAGTGCAAGTACAAGAGTGGAAGAACACCCTGCTGCGCGGCGAAGACGCCAAAAGCCTTGACCGCCACTGGAGCGCTTTTGCAAAAGAAGAAGCTTACGTACAAGACGGCGCGCGCAAGCTGGTAGCCGCCCTGCCTGCTGGCGAGGCCAAAACCACGCTAGAGCAATTTGCACAGGCCCACCAACAAATGGGCAAAGACTACCGCAAGGGTTTTGAAGCCTTCAAAGACAGTAATTTCAACCCAGGTGTTGGCGACCAAGCCGTCAAAGGCATGGACCGCGCGCCCACAGCACTGCTGGACAAAGCCGCGGATCAAATTGAAACCCTGAGCGAACAAGCCGCACAAATGGCCCAGATGAGTGCCCAGCAAGCCACATGGATCAGCACCGTTTTGATGCTGGTGGTGGGCATGGCCAGCATGGCCGTGGTGCTATGGATGGTGCGCGGAGTGTCCCGACAACTGGGCGGTGATCCCACGGACGCTGTGCACGTGGCAAGTCAAGTGGCGCAAGGCGACCTGAGCAGCGCCATTGCACTGCGCACAGGCGATGCCAACAGCATGATGGCGCGCATCGACCAAATGCAGGCCAGTTTGGTGCGCCTGGTAGCCCAGGTGCGGCGCAGTGCTGAATCGGTGGCATCGGCCAGCAGCCAAATTGCCTCGGGCAACAACGATTTATCGGCCCGTACCGAGGAGCAAGCCAGCGCACTAGAGCAAACCGCCTCTGCCATGGAGCAGCTCAACTCCACCGTGCGCCAAAGCGCAGACAACGCTACCCAGGCCAACCAGTTGGCGCTCAATGCGTCCAGCGTGGCCCAACGCGGTGGCGAAGTGGTGGCCCAGGTGATTGAGACCATGAAAGGCATCAACGCCAGCAGCCAAAAAATCTCCGACATCATCAGCGTGATTGATGGCATTGCGTTTCAAACCAACATCTTGGCGCTGAATGCTGCGGTAGAGGCCGCCCGCGCAGGCGAACAAGGGCGTGGGTTTGCCGTGGTGGCGTCTGAGGTGCGCAGCCTGGCCGGGCGCAGCGCCGAAGCCGCCAAAGAGATCAAATCCCTGATTACCGCCAGCGTAGAACGCGTGGAGCAAGGCAGCGCCTTGGTAGACCAAGCGGGCAGCACCATGAACGAGGTGGTCACCGCCATCCGGCATGCCACCGACCTCATGGGCGAGATCAGCGCTGCCACCCGCGAGCAAAGCCAAGGCGTGGCCCAGGTTGGCCAAGCCATTACCCAAATGGACCAAGCCACCCAGCAAAACGCTGCTTTGGTAGAAGAAATGGCCGCCGCAGCAGCCAGCCTGAACAGCCAAGCACAAGAACTGGTGCAAACCGTGGCGGTATTCCATTTAGGAAATGGCCGTGCTGCCCAGCGGGCCAATACCGCACAGCCCCTGATAGCTGGCTGACAAGGCCCCGGGTAAACCACACACGCCACAGCCTGCACAATCATTCACCGCAAGGCGCAATCTGAATCTAGAATGAAATGCCACGCCCGGTAGCGCAAAGGACACGAGACCATGAAAGCCATTCAGCAAGAGATTGACGAGCGGACCAACCTGACCAGCAGCAACAAGTTTGAGCTGCTGCTGTTCCGCCTAGGGGTGGACGACGCCCTGGGCAAGTCAGAACTGTTCGGTATCAATGTGTTCAAGGTACGTGAAATTGTGGCCATGCCCAGCATCACGCCCATTGCCGGTACTGCGGCCTACTCCTTAGGCGTGGTCAACCTGCGGGGCAATGTGATCCCGGTGCTAGACCTGCCCGCCATCGTGGGCTGCAAGCCACAAACGGGCCTGAACATCATGCTGGTGACTGAATACGCCCGTACCACACAGGCTTTTGCGGTCGAATCGGTAGAAGATATTGCCCGCCTGGACTGGCGCCAAGTGCTGTCTGCTGAAAGCCACGGTGCCAAAGGCAAGCTGGTGACCAGTATTGCGAGGCTCGATGGCAACACCGACGAATCGCGTTTGGCCCAGGTGCTCGACGTGGAAGCGATTTTGCAAATGATCTCGCCCTCTGACGGGCACGAAGTGACCGAAGAGAAGGTCGGCCCCAAGCTCAAGCTCAAGCAGGGCACCATCATTTTGGCGGCAGACGATTCTTTTGTGGCCCGCTCACTGATCGAGCAAGAACTCAAAGTGCTGGGCGCTCCCTATGAAATGACCAAATCGGGTAAAGAAGCCTGGGATCGCTTAAACGCCATTGCCAAAAGCGCTGCCGCTGAAGGCAAAACCGTGCTCGACAAAGTCTCCATGGTGTTAACCGACCTAGAAATGCCTGAAATGGACGGTTTTACCTTGACGCGCAACATCAAAGGCGATGCACGTTTTCATGGGCTGCCTGTGGTGATTCACTCGTCGCTGTCTGGTTCGGCCAACGAAGACCACGTGCGCAGCGTAGGGGCCGACGGCTATGTCGCCAAGTTTGTGGCCGAAGACTTGGCAGACACCATACGCCGGGTGCTGCCCAAGTAACAGCATGCCCCCCACCCCACACACCAAAGGCAAACGCCATCGGCCAGCTCTGCTGCTGGCGGCGGCACTTTCCGGTGTGTGGTGGGTTGGCCCTGCAGCAGCACAGGTGTCGCGCTGCACCGATGCACGCACAGGCGAGGTGATCTACACCGATGGCAAATGCCCCGCCAACACCGTGGCCAAAGAAGTTGAGCCCCGCAAAACCCCTGAAGAAATAGCGGCAGACCGCGAGCGTGCAGTACAAGCCCTGCAAGACAAACAGCAGCGCCTGCAACTGGAGGCCACGCAGGCCCAGCGCGATGCCGATTTGGCCCGCGCCCGAAGCGCCAGCCAGCCCAGTACGGCCAGCACAGACTACGCCCGCTCCCCCGAATGCGCCCGCGCCCGCAAGCAGCTAGAGACCTTGCAGCGCGACGAAGCCTCGCGGGCCACCCAAGAACACTTGAACGCCCTAGACGCCGCCCAGCGCCAACTGGACTGGGACTGCCTGGGCCCCCAAGGCTATGCAGACTTGGAGCGCGCCCGCGCTGCGCAACCCCGCATCGTGACCCCACCCCAGGGCACTTACCCGCAAGTTTGGCCTCACGTGCCTGGTTATGTACCGGGTTACGGCCCTGGTTATGGCCATGGCTATTACCCACCCAGGCCTGTACCGCAACCACCCCGCCCCCAAACACCCCGTTTGGTGCAATGCGGTGACTTTCAGTGCAAAGACGACCAGGGCAAAAGCTACCCCCGCTACGGTAAAGGGCGGTTTCCGGGGCCGGGCGGGGTATGCAAGTCAGAAGGCGGTCAAGCGCCTTGCTAACCGATTCCGCTTGCACACCACCCCTGTCGTTGTTGCTTCGCCTTGTCGTGCCTCAGCACTGCCTGCGGCTTCGCGCCTAGACAGGAACAGCGTGCAAACGGAATCAACCCGGCTACAAACCACCCCTGTCGGTGTTGCTTCGCCTTGTCGTGCCTCAGCACTGCCTGCGGCTTCGCGCCTAGACAGGAATGGCGTGCAAGCGGAATCCACCCGGCTCCGAGCTAGGCCGCGGGCTTTAAGCCCCACCCAGCCCACTGCGCAGGCCCTGTGCCACGCTGGGGTAGTGCAGCACCAAGCCCAGCTCCTGCACCATGCGCCGGTTGTCCAGGCGGCGTGATTCGCTCATAAAGCTCAGCAGCATCAAAGGCAGCTGCGCTTGCGCCGTAGTGCGGGGCAGGCGCGGGGGGCGGGGCAGGCCATACAAATCTGCGGCCAGGTCAAAGTAGTCGCCCATCAGCATGTGGGTGCTGTCGCTGACGTTGTAGCTGCGCTGCGGCTTGGCACGCCACAGGGCACGCAAGCAGGCGCGGGCCAGGTCGTTGGCGTGGATGTGGTTGGTGTACACATCGTCCTCGCGCAGCAGCACCGGCGTGCCTTTGCGCAAGCGGGCCTCAGGGGTGCCGCCTTCGCGGTCGGGGGCGTAAATGCCGGGTATGCGCAAAATACTGGCCACCACACCCGCGCGGCCCAGGTGGCGCACGGCGGCTTCGGCATTGACCCTGCGCTGGGCACGGGGGGTTGCGGGAGCCACAGGGCGCGCCTCGCTTACCAAGGCACCTGCGCAGTCGCCATAGACACCGCTGGTCGATGCGTACACCAAGGCACTAGGCGTGCGCCGCAGGCGCAGGGTGCGGGCCAGGGCCACGGTGCGCGGGTCGCGCCACCAGTGGTCGCCCCCAGCGCCCTCGGCAGGGGGCGGGGCCAGGTGCAGCACACGGGTGGCCACACCCGCCAGCCGCCGCAGGCTGGCTGCATCGTCCAAATTGCCCACCAGGGGCGTGATGCCTTGTGCCCGCAAAGCGGGGATGCGACTGGGGGTGGATGTAAGCGCCAGCACACGGGCACGGCCTGCGCCAGCGCCCTGGTGCAAAGCGCGGGCTACACGCTGGCCCACATCGCCACAACCCACAATCAAAATGCGTTCACGCCTAAAACGTGCTGGCAGTGCGCCTATAAGGTTTGAGGGCAAAATCAAATCCAGTTGCAAAAAGATTCCAAGGATACGAGACATGACAAGCGCCCCCAGGAGCCCAACCGCTGCACACATTACCGTTGCACCCAGTGGCCGCAGTTTTGACACCCAGGCGGGCGAAACCATTTTGGCCGCCGCCATCCGCCACGGCATTGGCCTGCCCTATGGCTGCAAAGACGGGGCCTGCGGGTCTTGCAAATGCAAAAAAATCAGCGGTGCGGTAGAGCACGGCCCGCACCAGTCCAAAGCATTGTCGGCCGACGAAGAAGCCGCTGGCATGGTGCTAACCTGCTGCGCCCACCCCGTGGGCGACGTGGTGCTGGAGTCGCGCCAAGTGACCGACGAAAACGCCTACCCCGTCAAGCGCATGCCCGTGCGCGTGGCGGCGCTAGAGCTGCAATCGCCCGACGTGATGCGTGTGCAACTGCAATTGCCCGCAACCGAGGTCTTTCGCTACCACGCAGGGCAATATGTAGAGTTTTTGCTCAAAGACGGCGTACGCCGCGCATATTCAATGGCCAATGCCCCCCACACCTTGGGCAGCCCCCCCATGGTGGATTTGCACATACGCCATATGCCTGGAGGCGTGTTCACCGACCATGTGTTTGGCACCATGAAAGCCAAGGACATCCTGCGAGTAGAAGGCCCGTTTGGCAGCTTCTTCTTGCGCGAGGACAGCAATGCCCCCATGGTGCTGCTGGCCTCCGGCACGGGTTTTGCGCCTATCAAGGCCCTACTGGAGCAATTGCAGTTCAAGGGCAGCACCCGCCCCGTCAGCCTGTACTGGGGGGGCCGCCGTCCGCAAGACTTGTACCTGCACGATTGGGTGATGACGCAACAAGCCCATATGCCGCATTTGCGCTATGTGCCCGTGGTGTCAGACGCCCTGCCAGAAGACAACTGGACGGGCCGCACCGGCTATGTACACCAAGCCGTACTGGACGACTTTGCCACCCTTGCCAACCACGAGGTGTATGCCTGCGGCGCACCCATTGTGGTGGACTCCGCCCGTACCGCTTACACCTCGCAGCGCAGCCTGCCAGCCGAGGCATTTTTTGCAGATGCGTTTACCTCTGAGGCCGACAAACACGGGGGCTGACATACAGCGTGCCCAGAAGGCTTTTGGAGCCCACAACACCAATTTTTAAGCCTTTTTGGGCCTATGTCTTAGTAAATAAAGCACTTATTGCTATTAAATTGATAGTAATTTATTGGCAAAATAAACCACAGGACTATCAAACTGCCGCGCCGCAAAGGCCCAGGCCATGCGCGAGGCGTCTGGCCCACGTGCATCACTGAACGCCTGCTTGGCAGCGCCACCACTCCAGGCGTGACCCAATGGCCCTACCTCTACCAAGGTGGCTACCGTGCTGCGCTGGGCCTTGAAATCGGTCACCGTCATGGGGTAGCGCTGGCCCCGTTGTACGGTTCTGGGTGCAATGGCGCGGGCATCTGCGGCCTGGGCCCATTGCTGCACTGCTGCGTGGCCGTTGCTGGCAACCACCACCCTATCAGCCAGCCCCTGAATCACCATCAACGGTGGCCGGTCCAGCACCACAACAGACTTTAGACGGGGCCTTGGGCTGGGCCGGCCATGCATAGCGCCCAAAGCAGACAAACCAGAATGCGCGACACCCGGCGGTATGCCCGAGTGCATGACCACCGCCTTGAACCGCGCGGGGTAGCGTGTAGCCACTAATGCCGCCATGCTGGCACCCGACGATAAACCTGCAATCGCCACACGCGTAGGGTCACCAGGGTGGAGCCAGCAGGCTTGGTCAACGGCTTGCATGATGAGCGCCGCTTCAGCGTAAGCACGGCCTGAGTCGGTATCGAACCAGTTCCAACAACTGTGCAGGTTGTACAGGCGGTCTTGTTCGGGGTACAGCACCAAAAACCGCTCACGCGCCGCCACTACGTTCATGCGGGTGCTGGCGGCAAAGCTGTGGGCGTCTTGTCCGCAGCCATGCAGCATCACCAACAAGGCAAGGCGCTCTCCCGGCTGGATGCCATAGGGGCGAAACACCCGGTAGCGGCGAACCCCGCCAGGGCCTGCCACAGCCCCACTGAGCCAGTCGCCCAAGCCTGGTGGAGGCCGAGTTTTGGCCTTGGCACGCTGGTTGGCGGGGCGCAACGACTGTTTGACCACCCGTGCACCTGCCCCCATGGCTTGGCGGGTCATCACGTTAACGCTGCGCTGCCACGCTTTGGCCCAGGCGCTGCCCACCGCCTTGCGTTTACCCATGCACTGCGCTTGCCAAGCAGCACTGCAGCAGGGCATACAAAACCCCTGTTGAGGGTTTATGCACCTTAAGTGGGGCGCTTGCTGCGTTGTATGGACGTCTCAATCACGTTGTGGGTGACTTCTTGTGCGCGCTGCGCCATTTCAGCCTGGCCCTGGGCCAATGCGGACATACTGGTTTGGCCCAGCTCCGTAATAAATTCGGTGTAGTTTCTGAGCAAACCTTGGCTGAGCTGGGAAATAGCATTGGACTGGGCCAGCGACACAGCAGACTTTTGGGCCTGTTGCATCAGGTTTTGAAGGTTGGTCATGGATTGGTCCAGCACCTCAGGGGAGGTCGTGAACTGGGTAATCAGCTCCATATTGGCCTGTGTCCACTTCATCAGTGGCTGCATCATGGTTTGTGTGGCTTGTTGCATAAAAATTCCTTGGTAAATATCAAACTAAAACATCAGCACTGCTTGGACAGCAACTCAGCCTTGCGCGACAGCATCTGCGCACCCAGGGCATACAAGTCCATAGAGCTGCCCTGCGCCTTGGGGAACATTTCGCACTGCTCTTCTTTGACGTGGTGTGTAACGAATTCAGACAAAACCTTAATGCGGGCATCAAACATCTCGCCCACGGGCTCTAGACCCTGCACTTGATCAATGAGGTTTTGCAGGCTTTCGTGTTCCACCAGGGCCTCGGGCACCAGGGCCTTGTCGTTGAGGGCTTTTTGAAAGGCGGGATAGAAAATCTCTTCTTCCAACTGCACGTGTACGCTCAGGCCCGCACACAGGTCAGCAACGATGCGCTTTTTGTCTGCAGGAGTTGAGGCGGTCGTGTATTCAGCAAACAAGTCGCTGAAGTGCTGGTGATCAGCACTGAGCAAGGCAATCGCCTCTGCCTGGATAGGAGGCGCTTGGGCGGAGGTTGTGAGGTCAGCAAGTGTCATGGTGCGTCCAAAAATGAAGGGTGGTTCAAGGGGGTTCAGCGATTAGGCCCGCCAAGGGCCCATGCGTCTGTGCGCCTACGAACCCATGCCGTCATGATGGGCGCGCAATACCTACTGGCTGTGTCAAGTTGTATTGCCCTGGCACCCGCAAAAGCCATGCGCTCAACGTAACGCAGCCCGCAAAAACGCATGGCTACAAGCGCCGTGGCGCTGCGCACAAGCCTTTACAAATAAGAGCTACAAGCCCAAGGGGCTAAAAAGCCGTTGATACAGCCCAATCGGGGCCTTCTTGGCGTTCTATGCCCTGTGCGGCCACGGCAGCCAGTGCTTCGGGGGTGACATGCTGCGGCGCGAGTTCTGCCAAGGGGTAAAGCACAAAAGCACGCTCGTACATGCGGGGGTGGGGCACCACCAGTTGGGGGGTATGAATGCGCTCATCGCCAAACAGCAGCACATCGACATCGAGTGTGCGCGGGGCATAGCGATAAGGGCGCTCGCGGCCTGCGGCAAGCTCTATGGCTTGCAAATGTCGCAGCAGAGCCTCGGGAGCCAGAGAGGTTGCGATCTCTACAACGGCATTGAGATAGTCAGGCCCGCCTGCCGGTATCGAAGCTGTGGCGTACAACGATGACACATGCACCAGTTGCGTACCCGGCAAGCCCCCCAAGGCCCGCACGGCAAGCCGCAGCGCCTGCATGCGGTCACCCAGGTTGGCACCCAGCCCCAGCCACACGGGGGTGGGCGCCTGCTGCGCCCGGTGGATATTTCCGGTCAACATACCTTACGCCACCTCAATCGGCGCTGGCCGCAGGTGCTGCACTGTCGCCACCTGCACCACCGGGCTTGCGACGGCGGCGGCGGCGCTTTTTGGCGGGGCCATCCACGTTGCTAGCCGGAGCATCTGCCACCGGGCCAGAGGAGGCATCCGCAGCCCCAGCGGCATTGCGGGGCACCCGGCGTGCCACGGGCTGCTGGCTGCGCTGGCGGGCTTTTTGTTCTTCGCGGGCCTGGTCGATCAGGTCTTCGCGGCGGTCATCGTCGGCCACCTGGAACTCTTGCCACCACTCGGCCAGGGCTTCGTCCACCTCGCCCACATCGGCACGCAGGCGCAAAAAGTCAAACCCGGCACGAAACCGTGGCTGTTCCACCAAGCCAAAGGGCGTGCTGCCCACGCGCTTTTCAAAGCGGGGCTGCATGACCCAGATCTCGCGCATATCTGCGGCCAGCTTGCCACGGCCTGAGACATCGCCAATGCGTTTGTCAAACACTTCGTCAATCGCGTCTTGCAGGGCTGGCATGGGGTGGTGCTGCGCGTTCAGGCGCTGTGTCCAGCCTTTGTGCACGTCTTCCCACAGCACGCAGGCCAGCAAAAAGCTGGGGGCTACGGGCTTGCCTTCGCCCACACGGCGGTCTGTGTCGAGCAAAGCGGCATTGACAAAAGGGGTATCAGCACGCTCTACAGCCACGTCCAGCAAGGGGTAAATGCCTTTGGCCATGCCCAGTTTGCGCAATTGCGCAATGGTGGCAATCGAGTGCCCGGTTTGCAGCAGCTTGAGCATTTCATCAAACATGCGGCTTTGGGGTACGTCGGCCAGCAGGGTTTGCGACTGCACCAGGGGTGCTGCCGTCTGGGGCTCAAGAGTAAAACCCAAACCACTGAGCTTGGCAACAAAACGCACCGCACGGATGATCCGCACCGGGTCTTCGCGGTAGCGGGTGGCGGGATCGCCAATCATGCGCAGGGTTTTCTTTTTGGCGTCTTGTATACCCTTGTGGTAGTCCACCACGATCTGGCTGGCGGGGTCGTAGTACATGGCATTGACGGTGAAGTCGCGCCGCGTAGCGTCTTCGTCTTGCGGGCCCCAAACGTTGTCGCGCAACACGCGGCCTGATGCATCGACGGCATGGTGCATGCCCGACAGTTGGTGCTTGCTGGTTTTTTCGTTGCCACTGACTTGCTCTGCCGCAGCGTTATCGAGGTAGGCCCTGAAGGTCGACACCTCAATCACCTCGTGCTCGCGCCCCCTGCCATGCACCACGTGCACGATACGAAAACGCTTGCCAATAATGAAGGCCCTGCGAAACAGCCCCTTGACCTGCTCAGGCGTGGCGTTGGTGGCTACATCAAAGTCTTTGGGGCGCAGGCCCAGCAACAAATCGCGCACGGCACCGCCCACGATGTAGGCCTCAAAACCCGCCTGCTGCAAGGTGCGCACCACATCAATGGCACGGCGATCCACCAGTTCGGGGTCGATGCCATGCACCGAAGCAGATACCTCCTGGCGCTTGCCAAAAGAGGGCCTGCCGCCCGCAGCGCCTGGGGATGACTTGCCCAGCAGTTTGTCGATGAACTTCTTGATCATGGGTGTAGAGTAAACAGGTCCAGTATGCGCCAGCCACGTTCTTGGGCCAAGGCGCGCAGGCGGGGGTCGGGGTTGGTGGCCACGGGGTGGTTCACCTTTTGCAGCAAGGGCACGTCGTTCATGGAGTCGCTGTAGAAAGTGCTGTCCACATCGCTCCAGGCAAGCTGCTGCGACGCCAGCCATTGTTCCATGCGCAGCACTTTGCCCTCGCGCATGGTGGGGATGCCTTCAATTTCGCCGGTGTACCAGCCGCTGGCATCGCGCTGCAAAGCCATGGCCAGCAGGTCAGGTACACCCAGCGCTTGAGCGATGGGGCGGGTCACAAACTCGTTGGTGGCCGTGATGATGAGCACGCGGTCACCCGCAGCTTGGTGCTGGCGCAGCAAGGCCAGTGCCTCGGGCCGGATGGCGGGTGTGATCACCTCGCGCATGAACTGTGCGTGCGCCTGGGCTGCAGCCTCTGAGCCACGCTGGCGCACAGCTTCAGTGGCAAACCGCACGTAGTCGTGCACATTGAGGGTGCCCGCTTGGTAGTCGGCATAAAAAGCGTCGTTGCGGCGGGCAAACTCTACCGGGTCGTTCCAGCCAATGCGGATAGTGAAAGCGCCCCACTCGTAGTCCGAGTCAATGGGCAAAAGGGTGTGGTCCAAGTCAAACAGTGTCAACCGTGGGCGACTGGGCGGAGCATCAAAAGACATGCAAAAATCAGTACTGGTGGTCTTACTCGGACTCAAGCATGGCCTTGAGCAAAGGAATGGTGATGGCGCGCTGGGCACGCAGAGCGTAAGCATCTAATTGGTCTAGCAACTCCATCAGGCTACCCAGGTCGCGCGAAAAACGCTTGAGCATGAAGTCCACCACGTCGTCGCTCAGGGCAACGCCCCGGGCTTGCGCCTCTTGGTGCAGCACCGCGCGGCGGGCAGATTCATCAAGCACCTGCAAGCCAAACACATGGCCCCAACCCAGGCGGGTGCGCAAATCGTCCCGCAAAGGCAAATCGGCCGGGGGCACATTCCCCGCAGCCAGTACCCAACGCTGGGCGCCACTGGCCGGGCTAACCGCATTCACAAACCAGTTAAAAGCCGTGGCTTGCAAAGCGGTGCTGTACAGGTGCACATCGTCCATGAGCACGGCAGACCAGCGCTCGTCAAACTCTGGCGGGTGCTCCAGCGTGGCATCGAGCCAGCCCACAGCACAGCCTTGGTCTGCCAGAGCCCCGCGCACGGCTGCCAGCAAATGGCTTTTGCCACTGGCGGCGTCACCCCACAGGTAGGTGGGCACGGGCGAACGGGTCGCGGCTTGACTGCCCTGCCCTACCCACAAGCGCAAATGCTGCAAGGCGGCTTCGTTAGGGCCTGCATAAAAGCCATCCAGTGTGGGGCCGCTGGCAAGGCCAATATCAAGCGCCAGTTGCTTCATGGTCTGGCAGGCAGTAAGGGTAAAACACAGGACTCAATAAAAGCGTCTAAGGCACAAGCCGTAGAATCGGCGCAAATTTTAGTCTGCTACGCACCTTGATCCGTGCGGCCCATGCCATGAGCACTTCTGCAAACAACACTACCCCCCTTTCCTACAAAGATGCCGGCGTTGACATTGACGCTGGCGATGCCCTGGTAGAGCGCATCAAACCCCTGGCCAAAAAGACCATGCGCGAGGGCGTACTGGCGGGCATTGGTGGTTTTGGCGCATTGTTTGAAGTGCCCAAGCGCTACCAAGAGCCGGTGTTGGTCTCTGGCACCGACGGCGTAGGCACCAAGCTCAAGCTGGCCTTTGAATGGAATATGCACGACACCGTGGGCATCGACTTGGTGGCCATGAGCGTGAACGACGTGCTGGTGCAAGGCGCAGAGCCCCTCTTCTTTCTGGACTACTTTGCCTGCGGCAAGCTTGACGTGGACACTGCCGCTGCCGTGGTGGGTGGCATTGCCAAGGGCTGCGAGCTCAGCGGCTGCGCACTGATCGGTGGCGAAACCGCAGAAATGCCCGGCATGTACCCTGCGGGAGAGTACGACTTGGCCGGTTTTGCCGTGGGTGCCGTCGAAAAATCCAAAATTTTGACCGGCAAAGACGTAAAACCCGGTGACGTGGTGCTGGGTTTGGCATCTTCGGGCGTGCATTCCAATGGGTTTAGTTTGGTGCGCAAGTGCATTGAACGGGCGCAGACCGCTGGCACCACCCCCGCTACGCTGGACGGCAAGCCCTTTAAACAAGCCATCATGGAGCCCACCCGCCTGTACGTGAAAAACGTGCTGGCTGCATTGGCGGCCCACCCCATCAAGGCGCTGGCCCACATCACAGGCGGTGGCTTGCTAGAAAACATCCCCCGCGTATTGCCCGAAGGCACCGCTGCACATTTGCAAAAAGGCAGCTGGCCCCAAACCGAGCTTTTTGCATGGTTGCAAAAAACTGCGGGCATTGACGACACCGAAATGAACCGCACCTTCAACAACGGCATTGGCATGGTGGTGGTGGTAGATGCCGCCCACGCAGAAGCCACTGCCAACACCCTGCGCAGCTTAGGCGAACAAGTGTTCAGTATTGGTCGCATAGCGCCCCAGGGCGACAGTGCCCCCGTGGTGGTTGCCTAAAAGCTGCGCATAACCTGCACCGCTGACAGCATGACCCACCCTCTGCCAGCAGTTGATACGCCCGCGGGGCACAGCCAAGCCCCGCATCACCCCGTTGTGACGGGTGTTAGCTTTTTGCTGATGGCAGCAGCTTTGCTGCTGGTGATGTGGGTTGGTTTGCTGCCAGGTTTGCTGTGCGTTTGCTTGGGTTTTTTATTAACCCGCGCACTGACGCGCGGGCTTTTGCATGCCAAACGCAAAAACGGCACTGCGTGGTTGCCTGTTCGTACGGCACAAGTGGCAGCAGCGGCGGTGGTTATGCTGGTGCCGCTTTTGCTGGTGGCGTTGGGTCTAACGCAATCGCGCGGCTATTTGGTCGATGTGCCGCAGCAATACCGCGAGTTGCTCGACTACATGGGCCGCACAGTGCTAGAGCTACGACAAAAGCTCCCGCCGGATCTGGCCGCATACCTGCCCGAGGGCACAGTTGAAATCCAACGCACGATTGCCAGTTACCTCAGCACCAAGGCTGGGGCCTTGGCCGTTGCAGGGCGTGCGTGGCTTGGAGGGTTGTTGTTTGCCTACGTAGGCCTGCTGATTGGCGCCTTGGCTGCAGTGCGCAAACCTGCCACTACCCATGGGCCTTTGGCACAACAACTGGTGGTGCGCATCACACGTTTTGGCGATGCGTTCCAGCAAATTGTGGCGGCACAGTTTTGGATTGCGGCGTTCAACACCGTCTTGACCGCTTTGTTTTTACTGTTTGTGCTGCCTTTTTGGGGGCTGTCACTGCCCTACACCCCGGTGCTGATCACTTTCACCTTTGTGGCAGGGTTGGTGCCCATTGTGGGCAATTTGCTGTGCAATGTGGTAATGACCGTGGTGGGTTTGTCGGTATCGCCTGTGGCCGCAGCTGCTTGCCTGGGTTTTTTGATCTTGATCCACAAGGCCGAATACGTCATTAACGCCAAAGTGGTGGGCCAACGAACGCAAATGGGCGTTTGGGAGCTGCTCAGCGTGATGTTTGTTGCCGAAGCCATTTTTGGCCCCGCAGGCTTGGTGGCTGCACCCCTGTTTTACGCTTACCTTAAAAAAGAACTGGTAGCTGCCAAGCTGATTTAGAACCAGCCCTGCCGCAGTCAAGCAGCACTTTGGCGGCGCAGTTGGGTCAAGCGGTCGGCAATCAGGTCTGTGTCCACACCGTCTTGCGCATGGGCAAGGTAAGCCTCTAGATCAGCCACTGCTTCCGTCAGGTTGCCACGTTCGGCGTGCGCCAACCCACGGTCTCGTCTTTCGCTCCAAACATGGGGTAATAGCACCACCAAGCGGTCTTGTACGGCCAGCATACGTTGCCAGTCTTGCTGCGAGCGATGGACCTCTTTGAGGTTGCGCAACATGCGGGCAATGATGTCTCGCGGAGTAGCGGCCTGCAAATACAAACCCATGGGCACATCAAAGTCATCCACCAAGCCGTTGCTTTGTTTGTAAGGCTCCAAACGTTCTGACAATTCTTCCCGGCTGAGTGAATGGCCTGTCATGGGGTCCAAAATCACCTGACCACGTGGCAACAAGACCTTGACCATGAAATGCCCCGGAAAGCTCACCCCCCGCACATGCAGGCCAATGCCCTGGGCCAGCTCCAGCCACAAAATACCCAGTGAGATCGGGATACCCCTGCGGGTTCTGAGGACGGCATTGAGGTAGCTGTTTTCGGGGTCGTAATAGTTATTGACGTTACCCGAAAAACCCAAGTCAGAAAAAAAGAACTGGTTCAGTATGCGCAGGCGGTGCAAGGCGGCCGCATCAGCAGGTAAACGGCGCTGGATACGGGCTAGCAACTGGTCCACGTCACCAAGCAACTGCTGCACATCCATCTCGGGGTATTCGTCCTGGGCAATGCTGGCCGCAGCCTCCAGCAAAGGAAAATGCTCATCGCTTTGCACCAGCGATGCAAAGTACTCCAGCGAAGTCGGCACAAAATAGCTCAAGGACATGGCTACTTTGTAAGGGGCGGGCTGTGCGGCGTCAAGCGGCATCTGCCCTGAGCACCTGTGTATGGGCCTGCCACAGTCAACGCCGCAACAAGCGCCGTAACTTCAAACCAGCCGCCCATAAGGCACCAAAGTACACCAGCGCAGCAGCCAGCATGGTCAAAGCCAGCAAGCCAGCGCGTTTCAGGGGTTCGTCCCGCATATCAAGCCATGCAAAGTACTGCGATGCTGCCATGAGCAACACGGCCAGCAAGGCCGTTGCAGCCACCACCTGCAAGGCAAAACGCGCCCAACCCGGCTGGGGTTTGTAACTGCCGCGCCGCAACAGGCCCACTAGGAGCAGCAGTGCATTGGCTAGGGCACCCAAACCTATCGACAAGGCCAGGCCCGCATGGGCCATCCATGGCACCAGCAGCACATTGAGTAGCTGCGTCAGCACCAACACCCCTATGGCAATGCGCACGGGGGTACGAATGTCTTGGCTGGCGTAGTAGCCCGATGCCAATACCTTGATGGCCACCAAACCCAACAAACCTGCGCCATAACCCGACAACGCCCATGCAATTTGCACCACATCGGAGTCTTTGAGCGCGCCGTGATGAAACAAAGTAGCCACCAAGGGCTGGGCAAATACCAGCAAAGCCACTGCGCATGGCACTGCAAGTAAAACCACCATGCGTAAACCCCAATCCAGCATGGCTGAATACTGCTCAAGGTCTGCTTTCGCTTTAGCAACAGCTAAACGGGGGGTCAAAACCACGCTCAATGTCACACCAAGAAGTCCAGCTGGAACTTCCATCAAGCGGTCTGCATAAAACAGCCAAGTCACTGTACCAGGTGCCATGTGAGATGCAATCTGGGTATTGATCAGCAGCGAAATCTGCGCTACCCCCACACCCAGCAGGGCAGGCGCCATCAGCCCCAAAATACGGCGTACACCACCGTCAGAGATGGCGCTGCGCAACCGCCCCCAAGTGATACCAATGCGCGGTAACAGGCCCAAACGGTACAGCACAGGCACTTGCACCGCCAACTGCAAAACCCCACCCAACATCACCCCGCCAGCCATGGCATAAATGGGCTCAATGCCACGCGCAGCCAACTGTGGTGCCCCCAGCCAGGCCGCTGCAATCATGCAGACATTGAGCAAAACCGGGGTGGCCGCTGGGACTGCAAAGCGCTTCCAAGTGTTGAGGATGCCCGCCGACAGGGCCACCATGGACATGAAGCCAATGTAAGGAAACATCCACCGCGTCATGCGCACTGCAGCGTCAAAACCCTCGGGCTGCTGCTGCAAACCGCTTGCCAAGGCCCACACCAGCAAAGGTGCGCCCAACACACCCAAAACACAAGTCAACACCAAGACCCAAGCCAGTACCGTGGCTACGTTGTTGATCAACGCTTTGGTGGCATCGTCGCCTTGCTGGGCACGCGACGCGGCCAGCACAGGCACAAACGCCTGGCTGAATGCACCCTCTGCGAAAAGGCGGCGAAACAAATTGGGGATACGAAACGCCACATTGAAGGCATCCGTAAGCGCACTGGCTCCAAACATGGAGGCCATGAGCAAGTCACGCACCAAGCCCGTTACACGGGAAGCCAGGGTGAACAACGAAACAACAGAAGCAGATTTAAGAAGCGACACGGCAGCAAGTGTATGCGCACGCCAGCAGGCAATGGTTACAGAAGGTGGTGGCTTGGCATATAATGGCTGGCTTTGCTGACATCATCCCCAGACACAAGGAACTATTACTATGGCATCCGCCAAACCCAAAAAGAAAAACCCCCGCTTGGCCTCTGGCCGTAAGCGCGTCCGTCAGGACATCAAAATCAACGCTGCCAACACTTCGCTGCGTTCTAAATACCGTACCGCTGTCAAGAACGTCGAAAAGGCTGTTCTGGCTGGCGACAAAACCAAAGCTGCTGAACTGTTTGCCAAGATGCAGTCCGTTGTGGACAGCGTGGCCGACAAGGGCATTTTCCACAAGAACAAGGCTGCTCGCGACAAGAGCCGTCTGTCTTCCAAGGTGAAAGCCTTGGCACTGGCCGCCTGACCCTCTTCAGGCAAACAGCCCGGGCAAGTTTTTGCCCGCCGTTTGTAAGCGGTGCGCTGTCAGCAAGGTAAAAAGCCGTCGCAAGACGGCTTTTTGCTTTTGGGGGCTTTAAGCGAAATGGTCGGCTGGACGCACCTGCAGCACTTTTTGGGTGCAAAGTAGCGCCTTATCGTATGCAACACAGTGCGCCATCAAGCCCCACAGGGGCCGATACAGGCCAACTCAAGCTTGGTTTGGTGTGCCTTGCGCAGCAGGCGGGTCTGGTAGCAGGCAGGCTTCGGCCACCTGCAATTGGTTGTCACGGGCAAAGTTCAAGACAAAGTCCCATGCCATAGGCTCGTGGTCACGCAAATCGCGGTGCACCACCACGCATTTGATGCCATTGAGGGTGGTGGGAATGCACCAAGGTGAGTAGCTTAAGTGGCTGCCCGGTTGTGCTCCACCGGGCCTGAAACCGCTCATGACCCCGGCCAAGCGCTCAGCCCAATCACTAGGGCGAAAGGTTTTTCCGTCCAACGTGATGCCCTGGATAAAAACTTCTTTGGAGCTGGGAGAAACCATCAGGTGCTGTGGGGTGAGTGTTGGCATGGCACAGATCTGTGCAACTTACATGCCGGGTTAAGATTTTAACTCTTATATAAGAGCTGATAGGTCTGTAGCACTATTGTCTGCACCCTTGCGCATAAATATGCATTAGACGGGTATGCATTGCAGTGATGATGAATCGGCAACATGACACGCTGATGCAAGGCCTAGAATCGTGCTTCTTTTAAATGGGCGGCCCTACATGGGCCGCCTTGCTTGATTTTGTACCCCGCCTGGAGACTTTTGCATGACCGCTTTCATTGAGGCAGCCTCGCCCCATGTGATGAACACCTATGGCCGCGTACCGATTGCGCTGGCACGAGGCCAGGGCTGCCGTGTGTGGGATGTCAATGGCAAGCAGTATCTGGACGCCCTGGGCGGTATTGCGGTCAACACCCTGGGGCACAACCACGGCAAGCTGGTGCCCGCACTGCAGCACCAGCTTACACAGCTGATCCATACCTCCAACTACTACCACATCCCTTTGCAGGAGGCGCTGGCCAAGCGCTTGGTAGAGCTTTCGGGCATGACGAATGTGTTCTTTTGCAATTCAGGGCTGGAAGCCAACGAAGCCGCGCTGAAAATTGCCCGCAAATATGGGCATGACAAAGGCATTGATAAACCTGAAGTAGTGGTTTATGAAAAAGCCTTTCATGGCCGCTCCATCGCGACGCTGTCTGCCACTGGCAACCCTAAGGTACAAGCGGGCTTTGGGCCTTTGGTGGAAGGTTTCGTGCGCGTGCCACAAAACGACATAGAGGCCCTTAAGAAAGCCACAGAAGGCAATGCCAACATCGTGGCTGTGTTTTTTGAAACCATTCAGGGCGAAGGTGGCGTCAACCCCATGCGTGTGGAGTACTTGCAGCAATTGCGTGCACTGTGCGACGAGCGCGGCTGGCTGATGATGATTGACGAAGTGCAATGCGGCATGGGCCGCACAGGCAAATGGTTTGCCCACCAATGGGCGGGCATATTGCCCGACGTGATGCCACTGGCCAAAGGCTTGGGCTCTGGGGTGCCGATTGGCGCAGTGGTAGCAGGCCCCAAAGCCGCCACAGTGCTGCAACCGGGCAACCACGGAACCACCTTTGGCGGCAACCCGCTGGCCATGCGGGCTGGCCTTGAAACCATCCGCATCATGGAAGAAGACGGCTTGCTGCAAAACGCTGCCAACGTTGGTGCCCATCTAAAGGCTGCACTGATTCGTGAGCTGGGCCATGTGCCGGGTGTCAAAGAAATCCGCGGTCAGGGTCTCATGCTGGGCATAGACTTGGCCAAGCCCTGCGCTGCGCTGGTACAACGCGCCGTAGATGCCGGTCTGCTGATCAGCGTGACGGCTGATAGCGTAGTGCGTATCGTGCCCCCCCTGATCCTGACCACCTCAGAAGCCGACGAAATCGTGGGCCTGCTGGCTCCATTGATCAAAACCCTGCTGGCCGAATAAGCCCAGGCCAAGGCCTGCATGCCCCTGTTGATTGCCATGAAACACTATCTGCAATTCAGTGATTTGAGCGCCGACGAATACGCTTATTTGTTCCAGCGCGCCTCTCTCATCAAGAAAAAGTTCAAGGCCTACGAAAAGCACCACCCCCTGGTGGACCGCACCTTGGCCATGATTTTTGAAAAAGCCAGCACGCGCACGCGGGTCAGCTTTGAGGCGGGCATGTACCAACTGGGTGGCAGCGTGGTGCACTTGACCACTGGTGACAGCCAGCTGGGCCGAGCCGAGCCCATTGAAGACAGCGCCAAAGTCATCAGCCGCATGGTGGACTTGGTAATGATTCGCACCTACGAACAAACCAAGATCGAACGCTTTGCTGCGCACTCGCGTGTGCCCGTCATCAATGGCCTGACCAATGAATTCCACCCCTGCCAAATCTTGGCAGACATCTTTACCTTCATTGAGCACCGGGGCTCGATTGCGGGCAAAACGGTTGCGTGGGTGGGCGACGGCAACAACATGGCCAACACCTGGTTGCAGGCAGCAGACTTGCTGGGCTTCAAAGTACACGTCAGCACCCCCAGCGGCTACGAAATTGATGCCAAATTGGTCGACTGCCTTAGTAAATCAAGCACTTCTTGCTATCAATTTTTTAGTAACCCTATCGATGCCTGCCGTGGCGCCGACTTGGTCACCACTGATGTGTGGACCAGCATGGGCTACGAAGCCGAAAACGAAGCCCGCAAAAAAGCCTTTGCCAACTGGTGTGTAGACGCCACCATGATGGCCGCCGCACAACCCCAAGCACTTTTTATGCACTGCCTGCCCGCCCACCGGGGCGAAGAAGTGGCAGCCGACGTGATCGACGGCCCCCAGTCTGTAGTGTGGGACGAAGCAGAAAATCGCATGCATGTGCAAAAAGCCCTGATGGAATACCTTTTGCTGGGCAAAGTGGCGTAGGGCATTTGACCAAGTGGTGCTCTGACTGATGCGGTGGCGAGCCATACCCCATACAGACACCTTGCTGGCGCAGTGGCAAGCGCTGGGGGAGTCACTTGACCGCGATACACCGCATTGGCGCCTGGAAGGCCAACGCCTGCTACGCAGCTGGGTACGCTGGCCCAGGGCCTACCACGACACCACCCACCTGCACGCATGCCTGCACCATTGGCATGCCTTACAAAGCACTGAGCCGTATGCCATGGTACAACCCCAAGCGGTAGCGCTGGCACTGTGGTTCCATGATGTAATCTATTGGCCCTGGAGTGCACACAACGAAGAACGCAGTGCCGATTGGGCGGTGCAATTCATGCACCGACAAGGTTTGTCAGAGCACTTGGCAGACCCCGTGCGCCAATACATTCTGGACACGCGCCACCATGAAAACACCCAGGCTGTAGGCGATAGCGCATGGGTGCAAGACATAGACTTGGCCATCTTGGGTCAAAGCCCGGCCGTGTACCAGCAATTTGAGAACAACGTACGCCGCGAATACGGCTTTGTTCCACGCAAACGCTTCCAAGCGGGGCGCAGTGCGGTGCTGCAATCATTTTTGAAGCGGTCGCGTATCTACGCCACCCCTTTGTTTTACCAACGCTATGAAGCGCAGGCACGCAGCAATATTGAACAGGCGCTGCATGCTTTGCAAGCAGCAAACTAACACCCTTCGCCAGTCAATCCATGAGTGAACCTTGCTTGACCTGCGGCGCTTGCTGCGCCAGTTTTAGGGTGGACTTTGCAGTGTATGAACTGCAAAGCGAAGGCGGGTGTGTGCCCGATGGCTTGGCTGTGGATGTCAAAGGCAACACCTGCCGCATGCGTGGCACCGATCATGTGCCGATACGCTGCGCGGCCCTTACGGGCAAAGTAGGCGAGCAAGTTGCCTGCGGCATTTACGAATGGCGGCCCTCCCCCTGCCGAGAGTTTGCAGCAGGGGATTACGCCTGCGACAAGGCCAGAGCGCGGCACGGCCTGCCACCACTTAATGCTTTAGCAGACGTTTGACACCGCCCACAACGCGGCCAGCACTACAGGGGGCTAAGCCCGGGGTTCTGGCCCACCGCCATACAGCCAAGGCATGTCCAGCAATCTGTGACCTCCTATGCGCAGTGCAGTATTACGCGCCCAAGCGGCCACACCGCTGAGATGAAAAATACGCCCATTGCGCCGCGCCCTGGCCTGCACACGGGCATTGCGCTGCCAGCGGTTGAGGGCATAACGCCGCAGGCGCAATGGCACCTCCAGGGCATCTTGTGCCAGTGCATGCTGCAATTCGCAGGCATCTTCAATGGCCATGCCTGCACCTTGGGCTAAATACGGTGGCATGGGGTGGGCAGCATCACCCAGCAAAGCAACCAAGCCCTGCGCCATGGCATCGGGGCCCGCCACTGGAGCGCGGTCGCACAAAGACCACAAACGCAAGCCTGGGCCAGAATCGATCATGGCCTGCACCTGGTCTTGCAAGGCCGTACAACTGCCAGCCAAAGCCAAGCGCACATCGGCACCGTTAGCGTTGTGATCCCAACTGCGCAGGTCATTGGGTACTGTGCCATGCGTAATCACCACCAAATTCAGCGCAGTACCGGCACGTACCGGGTAATGCACCACATGCAAAGCTGGCCCCAGCCACACCGTAATATGCTGTTGGCGCTGAAGTGCAGGCAGCGCCTGCTGGTCAACCAGCGTACGGTAAGCCAAATGGCCGGTGGGTTGCGGCAGGCCATCTGCCAACATCTGCTGCCGCACATTGCTCCATAAGCCGTCGGCACCCAGTAAAGCATCGCCTTCAATGGTTTTCTCGCAGGAGGTATGCACAGTGATAACACCGTCTGCCTCGGTGTAGCGCTCAATCGCTTGCTGCAAATGGCCATCTACCTCAGCACACTGGGCTGCAGCGTTGTGCAACAAATCATGCAAATCCGCACGATGCACCGTGGCATATGCAGCACCGTAACGCTGCTGCATATGTGCACCCAAATCCAAATGCGCCAATATGCCCCCCGACAAGGCACAACGCACTTGCAACTTAGAAGGAAACGATGCAACCGCACGCAATGCCGCACCCAAACCCCAAGCATCCAAATGGCGAACGATATTGGGCCCCAATTGAACCCCTGCTCCCACATGCTCAAATGCGGGGGCACGCTCAAACCACCGAATATCCCAACCTGCTCGGCTTGCCGCAAGTACAGCGGCCATACCGCCAATGCCTGCACCAGCAATCAGTAACTGTTTATTCATACGCTTTGCTTACAGCGCTTTTGTAAATGTCGTTGGTAGATAAAAATTGACCCTATTAGGATCCAGTGCTGGTGCCAGCTGATGCACGCAAGACAATAGATTAGCCTTGAGGCAAAGCAAAAGACCGTACGAATATACAAACCATACCTGTCCTGTAATAGTGGTAGCTGCTGGCGATAACGCATACAACATAAGGGAATACCCTTAATTTATCTTTTGCCAGCTCAATCGATATTGCAAGGTATTTGCAAGGATTGATGGGCATAAAAAAATCCGCCGAGGCGGATTTTTTGTGCGGAAGACCATTGGAACGCTTAGATAGCGAATTTCTGACGGTCTTGGTTTTGAATCCACTTAGGGGCTTTGCCGCGACCAGTCCAGGTTTGGCCAGTAGCTGGGTCACGGTACTTGGGAGCCACTTTGGCACCAGTACCAGCAACACGGGCGCGACCAGCAGGAAAAACATCCTGAGCGGTCAAACCATATTCAGCAATCATTGCACGGACTTTGGCAATAGCGTCTGCCAGTTCACGGCGGCGGGCTTCGCCGATTTGCTGTTCCAGGGCTTCACGCTGTTGCAGGAGTTCTTTGTAGCTGATGGTCATAGTATTGATTTAGTCAGGTGGTTAAGACGGGCTGATTATAGGAACAATTTTATTGTCTGACCACAATTGATGAATTTAATTGTATTGAAGCGTTTACAACTTGGGGCGCATCACGGCCAGGCGGGCGCATTTACCGCCAGGCCATTACCAAAGCCCTGCACAAGGCGTATCACGGCAACATAAGTGGGGACAATAGCTAACTTTGTAATTTATAAATACCATGGCACTTTATTGCATTGGCGATGTACAAGGCTGTGACGCAGCACTTGAGAAACTACTGACCGAAATTGATTTCTCTGTAAGCCGCGATACCGTTTACCTACTGGGCGATTTGGTGAATAGAGGGCCTGATTCTGCCGCTGTACTAAGGCGTTGCATGGCTGCAGGTGATGCGATCAGGCCCATACTTGGCAACCACGACCTGCACCTGCTAGCCACGGCTTATGCAGCTCGCCCTTGTGGTCGCCGGGATACCTTGGCCAATATATTGGAGGCCCCGGACTGCGGCGAAATGCTGCAGTGGCTGCGGCATCAATCCTTGGCACGCATGCATAGGCACAACGAGCAAGATTTGCTGATGGTGCATGCGGGCGTACTGCCAGACTGGACAGCGGCAGATGTAATAGCGTACGCAGACGAAGTACACCAGGTGCTGCGCGGTGCTGCCTTTGCAAATTTTCTGCACGATATGTACGGCAACACACCCGCAGCGTGGCACAACGACCTGTCTGGCCATGCGCGGCTACGGGTGATTGTGAATGCGCTGACGCGGCTGCGGTTTTGCTCTGCCGACGGCACGATGGACTTTGAAAGTTCAGAAGCCGCCAGCCTGGCACCTGCTGGCTTGATGCCCTGGTTTGATGTGCCCGGGCGACGCACCCAGCAAACCACCATTGCCTTTGGGCATTGGTCAACACTGGGCTGGCTGAACCAATCCCATGTGCTGGGTCTGGATACGGGCTGCGTGTGGGGTGGGTGTTTGAGCGCAGTGCGCTTTGGCCGCACGCTTGCCGAACGTGAACTGATTCAGGTGCAATGCCCACAAGCTCAGCAACCCTAAAACTGCAACGGCTCCCAAGGGAGCCGTTGCAGTTTTAGCGGGCGCCTAAAAGCCGCCCAGTCATCTCTCAAGCCTTGGCTTTGAACAAAGCAGCTACCTTGCGCTTGGGTTTAATGTTGGCAGAAATACTGCTGTGGGTAGCAGGCTTGGCAGCAGCCTCCCATGATGGCGCTGTATCTGCCGTGACGGCAACAGGCTCATAGGGTTTTTCAAAAAACGGGTCGCGTGAAACAGGCGCGGGGCGAAAGCCTCGAAACTCCTTGGGTTCGCGGCGCTCACGGGGTTCTCTGTGGTCGCGCGCCTCACGGTGGGGACGGGCTTCACCAAAACTGTCTCGGGAAGATGGGCGGTCTTCTGACGAGCGGCTGCGTACAGGATCGCCTTGCAATGGCAAGGTTTCCAAGTCGATTTTTTTCTTGATGAGCTTTTCAATGTCAGCCACCAAGCGGACATCACTGCCCGACACCAAAGTAACCGCCAAGCCAGATGCCCCGGCACGGCCCGTGCGGCCAATACGGTGCACATAGTCTTCGGCGTTAAAGGGCACATCAAAATTAAACACCGCAGGCACGTCTTTGATGTCCAGCCCACGGGCGGCTACATCAGTGCATACCAGTAAATCTACTTCACCTTGCTTAAAGGCGTCCAAAGCCTTCAGGCGTTCGTCCTGGCTTTTATCACCATGCAAGGCAGCAGTTTTAAGGCCTTCACGCTCCAGGCTGCGGGCCAAACGGGCGCAACCGAGTTTGCTGTTGACAAAGATAAACGCCTGTTTAATGCCACGCGAAGTCAGTACATGGTGAATGGCACGGCGTTTGTCGTCGTCGCCTGCGCTGTAAAAGCGTTGCTCAACGGTGGATGCCGTCTCGTTGGGGCGGGCCACCTCAATGGTGATGGGGTTTTGCAGATAACTGCCTGCCAAACGCTTGATCTCTGGCGAGAAGGTAGCGCTAAAAAGCAGTGTGGTGCGCTGTTTGGGCAAATAGCTCAAGATGCGCTGCAAATCGGGCAAAAAGCCAATATCGAGCATGCGGTCAGCTTCGTCCAGCACCACATATTCCACTTGGTTCAGTACCGCGTTTTTTGCCTCGATATGGTCAAGCAAGCGCCCGGGGGTGGCTATCAATACCTCTACGCCTTTTTTTAACTCGATGGTTTGGGGCTTCATGTCCATGCCGCCAAACACCACGGTGCTGCGTAGCTTGGTGTGCTTGGCGTACAGGGCTATTTGCTGAGCCACTTGGTCCGCCAGTTCGCGCGTGGGCAGCAGCACCAAGGCGCGCACGGGGTGCCGTGCAGGAGATGTAGAGCTGTTTTCGTGCTTAAGCAGCCTTTGCAGCAAAGGCAGCGAGAAAGCAGCTGTTTTGCCAGTGCCCGTTTGGGCAGCACCCATGACGTCTTTACCAGTTAACACCACAGGAATGGCCTGGGCCTGGATGGGGGTCATGGATTCGTAACCCATTTCAGCCACGGCGCGGGCAATGGGCTCGGCCAATTGCAGCTGGGCAAAGGCCATGATGGGAGTGTCTGCAGCAAGCCCGCTGGTTGCTGCGGTGGGGGAAATCAAGTCAGTAGTCAAGTCGGTCAGGCATAGCCAAAAAGAGTGCTATCCATCCGATAGCGGGGTGCCCCAGGAATCAGGGCAAACCTTGATTATCCACCAGACTGAATAAAAAGCCACTTTTAACCATCTTATGCACAACCCTAAAGGTGATGCGACCTAGCCCTGCATTAAAGCGAACGGGCAGCAAACGTATCGCACGCTTTGATGCTGCCGCTTTGCAAACCTTTGGCAAACCAGCGCTGCCGTTGTGCGCTGGTGCCGTGGGTAAAGCTTTCGGGCATGGCAACCTGGCCACTGCCGCGTTGCAGGGCATCGTCACCAATTTGGGCCGCGGCGTTCATGGCTTCGGCCACATCACCATGCTCTAGCACTTGGCGGGCATTGTTGGCGTGGTGGGCCCAAACGCCTGCAAAACAATCGGCCTGTAGCTCTAGGCGCACGCTCAAAGCATTGGCCTGGGCGGGAGTGCTGCGCGTGCGGGCTTGTTGCACCTTGGTACTGATGCCCAACAAGTGCTGCACATGGTGACCGACCTCGTGGGCAATGACATAGGCCTGAGCAAAGTCACCAGGCGCTCCCAATTGTTTTTGCAGGGTTTCGTAAAAGCCGAGGTCGATATAAACCTTTTGGTCAGCCGGGCAATAAAACGGGCCCATGGCGCTTTGCCCCTGGCCGCAGGCCGTAGGGGTGGCTCCCCTAAACAGTACCAAGCGCGGCTGCTGGTATTGCTTGCCGCCTTGCTGAAACAGGCCTGTCCAGACATCTTCTGTATCGGCCAGCACGGTCGATACAAATTGCGCCATGCGGTCATCTGCTGGTGGGCGCTGCGCAGGGGATTGCTGCACCTGTATGGACCCAGCCTCTTGGCCGCTGAGCATATTGAGCACCTTAAGCGGATCTATACCCAGCGCCCACGCGCCGAGCAAGGCCAACACGATGGTGCCAACGCCCAGATTACGGCCGCCCAATAAGGCGCCCAAAAGCCCGGCCAGCCCTCCACCACCGGGGCCACCGCCATTGCGGCGGTCTTCAACGTTGTCTGATTGGCGGTTGCCTTCCCAGCGCATGGCGTGCTTACCGCTTAAGCCCTGGGCAGGGTCACACCCACCTGGCCTTGGTATTTACCGCCACGGTCTTTGTAGCTGACCTCGCAGACATCGTCTGCATCGCTTTCAAAAAAGAGCACTTGTGCACAGCCTTCGCCCGCGTAGATGCGGGCGGGCAAGGGGGTTGTGTTGGAAAACTCGAGGGTGACATACCCCTCCCACTCGGGCTCGAAAGGGGTGACGTTGACGATGATGCCGCAGCGGGCATAGGTGCTTTTGCCCAGGCAGATGGTCAGTACGTTGCGGGGAATGCGAAAGTATTCCACCGTGCGGGCCAGTGCAAAGCTGTTGGGCGGGATGATGCAGCTGTCACCATGAAAATCGACAAAGCTTTTCTCGTCGAAGTTTTTAGGGTCTACCACGGTGCTGTGGATGTTGGTAAACACCTTGAATTCAGGCGCGCAGCGAATGTCGTAACCGTAGCTGCTGGTGCCGTAGCTGATGATTTTGCGGCCCTCGGCCTCGCGCACTTGGCCGGGCTCAAAGGGTTCGATCATGCCGTGCTGCTCGGCCATGCGGCGTATCCATTTATCGCTTTTGATGCTCATGGGAGAAAGTCCTGCACTGCGCCCATGGCTGGCAGCAAAAGGTTTGCGGGATTTAGATCCCAATCACAAACACCTTGCTTTACTGACCTTGAGCGCTATTGAATAAATAGCTACCAGCGTTGGCAAATCAAACGCAGGCGGCGTATTTTGCTTGAGAAATCACAGTTTGCTCTACTACGCGATCATCGCCCAGCACGATCAGGGCAAACAGCAGCTCATCCAGGCTGTTGGCTTGGCGGGTTTTACGGGCCAGTAGCGGCGTGGCTTGGGGGTTGAGCACCACAAAATCGGCCTCGCACCCCGGCTGCAAATTGCCTACTACACCATCAAGGCCCAATGCCTTTGCAGCACCTGCTGTGTGCAACCACCACAGGCGCTGCGGGGCCAGCGTGCAAGCGGTTTTGCTATGGCCCTCGCGCCCCACGGTGTAGGCGGCCAGCATGGTGTGAAACGGGCTAAAACTGCTGCCACCGCCCACATCACTGGCCAGGCCATAGGCCATATGGGCTTGGTCGGCGGCCACAAAGTCAAAAAAACCACTGCCTAAAAACAGATTGCTGGTGGGGCACACGGCAGCCACGGCACCACGTTCGCGCATCAAAGCGCGGTCTTGGGCGTCTAGATGGATGCAGTGGGCATACACCGCACGCTCTCGCAGCAAACCAAACGATGCATACACATCCAAGTAGCTGCGTGCTTTGGGGAACAGGGTGTGCACCCAGCGGACTTCGTCTAGGTTCTCGGCCACATGCGCCTGCACCCACACACTGGGGTGGCGTGCCGCCAGCTCGCCCGCGCCCTGCAATTGGGCGGGGGTACTGGTGGGCGCAAAGCGCGGGGTAATGGCATAGCCCAAGCGGCCCACGCCGTGCCAGCGCTGGATGAGGGCTTCGGTGTCAAGCAGGCCTTGCTCAGTGGTGTCCCGCACGCCGTCGGGGCTGTTACGGTCTTGCAGCACTTTGCCTGCTATCAGGCGCAGGCTGCGGCGCTGGGCCTCTTGCAGCAGGGCGTGGGCCGATGCGGGGTGCGAGGTGGCAAAAGCCAAAGCCGTGGTAACACCATTGCGCAGCAGTTCATCGATAAAAAACGTGGCGACCTCTTGCGCGTAGGCTGGGTCGGCAAAGCGCTGCTCGTGCGGGAAGGTGTAAGTCTCCAGCCAGGGCAACAGGCCATCGGCTGGTGCGCCAATCACATCGGTTTGGGGGTAGTGGATGTGCATGTCCACAAACCCGGGGGCAATGATGCGGTCGGGCCAATGGGTGACCGCCACACCAGGCAAGGCCCAGGCGGGGGCCAAGCTGTGCCAGTCGCCAGCGGCCAGCACACGGGCGCAGCCTTGGCCGTCAGGCCCTACGGCCAAGAGGCCGTCAGCGTCGTATTGGGCGCTGCCGTCATGGGCGAATAGCAGCAGGGCAGAGCGGTAAATTTGCATACCTGATCGTATGGGTGTTAGTGACCGTGGTTACAACGGTGAACCAATAAGAAAATGCGTTCAGCGCCTGTGCCATGTAGGGCCCAGTTGATGGACATTGTTGATGGACATTGTTGATGGACATTGTTGATGAGGATATACAAACATGACGACATCCCCACCGCAGCGAGCGATTGTTCAGCGAACTTTTTTGCAAGCTGTGCTGTGGGCGCTTTTGTGCTTTGCGCTACCGTTTACCGCCACGGCCCAGCCCGGGAACCCTTTGCGCTACGGTGCCTTGGCCTTTGATGATGTGACGGGTGCGCACGGCATGGCGCACAACGCTGCCAGTGCTGGTGTGGCAGAGCGGCGTGCCATCGCCATGTGCGCAAGCCCAGGTTGCAAGCCAGTCGTGACATTTACCAGAGGCTGTGCTGCATTGGCTGTTGGCAAAGGGCGCTACGGTGCGGCCAGGGCACCGAACAAGGCGATTGCGCAGCGCCATGCCATGACCCAATGTGCGGACCCTGACTGCAAGTTAGAGATATGGGCCTGTAACGACCGCGATATGGGCGCACCCTCCATACCGCTGGATTCAGCACTGCCTGCGCAGCGCTGACACAGGCCATGCCTTTGGATGCCCGCAGGTGCAAACAAGCCCTGGCACTGCATCCCCTGACAGCTCAGTAGTCATGCTCCACACACACCTCAAAGTGCGCTTTTAGCGCATGCTCCCAACGGTGTTTGTCAGCGGTGCTGGCAAAGCTGGCTTCAAAGCTGTTGTAAGCCAACTGGTAGGCATGTCGTGGGGTCAAGCCCGTAGCAGCAAATGTTTGGGTGAAGTTGTCGTTGATATACCCGCCAAAGTAGGCCGGGTCGTCCGAATTGATGGTGGCAACAAGGCCCGCATCCAGCAACTGGCGCAGGTTGTGCTGCTGCAAGTTGGGGAACACGCACAGCTTGATGTTGGACAGCGGGCATACCGTCAGGGGGATGCCGCTGGAGGCCAAGCGCTGCATCAGGGCGGCATCGTGCACGGCTTGCACGCCGTGGTCTATGCGCTCGGCCTTGAGGACATCCAGGGCGCTCCAAATGTACGCGGGCGGGCCTTCTTCGCCCGCGTGGGCCACAGTGCGCAGGCCCAGTTCTCGGCAGCGGGCAAATACGCGGGCAAATTTTTCGGGCGGGTGGCCCAGCTCGCTTGAATCGAGTCCCACCCCAATGATGTGGCCCAGGTAGGGCTGGGCTTGCTCCAGGGTTTCAAAGGCGGCCTCTTCGCTCAGGTGGCGCAAAAAGCACATGATCAGGCTGGCACTGATGCCGTGCTGGGCCTGGGCATCTACGCAGGCGCGGTGCAAACCCTGCACCACGGTTTGCATGGCAACGCCCCGCGCGGTGTGGGTTTGGGGGTCAAAAAACAGCTCGGCATGTACCACGTGGTCGGCCGCTGCGCGGGCAAAGTAGGCGCTGGCCATGTCGTAAAAGTCTTGCTCATGCAGCAGCACGCTGGCACCAGCGTAGTAAATGTCTAAAAAACTTTGCAGGTCTTTAAATGCGTAGGCACTGCGCAAAGCATCCACACTGGCATAGGGCAGCGCCACACCATTGCGCTGGGCCAGGGCAAAGATCAGCTCGGGCTCTAGCGAGCCCTCTATGTGGATGTGCAGCTCTGCCTTGGGCATGGTGCGCAGCACCTGGGGCAGTTGCTGGGCAGAAATCGGTGGGACTTTGAACATGGGCGGGCTCCAACAAAACTGGTAACACAAGGCGGCATTGGCTGCCCTGTTTTGCGCACATCGTGCAACACCATCATGCACCGATGTGGCGGCGCTGCAAACCGGGTGTTGCAGCCATGAAACCTCGGAACCACTGACAGGCCTGCGCACTGTTGGCAGTTTGCACAATGGCGATAAGCTGTACACACCACAGGCCTGCCCCATCGCCCACACCCCCTGCCGCCATGCAACACCAGCCCCTGCACTTTATTCACCGTGGTCGTACCGTGACCTTGCCGCAGGTGCCGCCCGACCGCACCCTGCTGGACTTGCTGCGCGAAGACATGGCGCTGACAGGTACCAAAGAAGGCTGTGGCAGCGGCGACTGCGGTGCATGCACCGTGGTGCTGGCAGACAGGGTGCCCACGGCCAGCGGCGACGGCCACCGTGTGCAATACAAAGCCGTGAACAGTTGCATACGCTTGGCGCATTCCATACAAGGCATGGCGCTTTGGACAGTGCAAGACCTGACCACCGACCCCTTGCTGCACACACAGCCTGCGGGCAGCTTGCACCCTGCACAGCAGGCCATGGTGGACTGCCACGGTGCGCAATGCGGTTTTTGCACACCTGGGGTGGTGATGAGCCTATTTGGGCTGTACCAACAACAGGTGTGCCAAGGCCGCAGCGTGTGCCGGGTGCAGGCGCAAGAGGCGCTGTCGGGCAACTTGTGCCGCTGCACCGGCTACCGCCCCATTGTGGATGCCGCTTTGCGCATGCAAGCCCTGCCACAAGCGCAGCTAGATGAGGCGCAATTGCTATTACTTTTAGAGCAAGAAAACCTTGATTTACTAAGGCATAGTGCCAATTTGACTCAAAAAACTACCTACATGGCCCCCAACAGCCTGCCAGCACTGCTGCAAGCCCGTGCAGACCACCCCCAGGCCCAAGTGGTTGCAGGCTGTACCGATGTGGGCTTGTGGGTGACACAGCAGCACCGCGCCCTGCCCCAAGTGCTGGACGTCACCCGTGTGCCCCAACTGCAAGCCGTGGTGTGGCAGCCAGACCACCTGCACATAGGGGCCGCCGCCACTTTGCAAGACGCGTGGGCCGCGCTGGCGCAGGTGTGGCCCACACTGCAGCACTTTGCCGCCCGCTTTGCCGGGCTGCCGGTGCGGCAGGCGGGCACCATGGGAGGCAATGTGGTCAACGGGTCGCCCATTGGCGACTCTATGCCTGTGTTGCTGGCGTTGGGGGCCGTGTTGGTGGTGGGCAGCGTGCGCGGCCAGCGGCGTGTGCCGCTGGAGCAGTTTTACACCGGCTACCGCCAAAACACCCTGGCCGCAGACGAGTTACTGCTGCATGTAGAGGTGCCCCTGCCCGCCAAGCCGCCCGAGGCCAGCACGCTGGTGCAGGCCTACAAAATATCCAAACGCACCGAAGACGACATCTCTGCTGTGTGTCTGGCGGTGTCTTTGACCTTGCAACAAGGCATCGTGACAGACGTGCGCATAGGCGTTGGGGGCGTGGCTGCCACCCCGGTACGCGCCAGCCAGACGGAAGCCGCTTTGCAAGACCAGACCTGGAACGCCAGCACCGTAGCGCACGCAGCCACAGTGCTGCAAAACGAGTTCACGCCCCTGTCAGACTTGCGGGCCAGCAGCGATTACCGCCGCACCGTGCTGGCGCATTTGCTGCAACGCCTGTGGCTGCAAAGCCAAGGCCTGCCTGCCGATGTACACAGCCTGGATGACACCGCAGGAGAGGCACAGCCATGAACACCCCCTACATAGGCCACAGCCACGCTCACGAGAGCGCGCAAGCGCACGTCACAGGCAACGCACGCTACACCGACGACATACCCGAAGCCCGTGGCACCTTGCATGCCGCACCCATTTTGTCGGACATAGCCCATGGCCGCTTGCACCGCGTAGATGCAAGCGCCGCCCTTGCCATGCCCGGTGTGCGGACCGTGGTGCTGGCAGACGACATACCGGGCGACCACCTGCTGGCCGCTTTTGCACACGACGAACCCATCTTTGCTCAAGGCACAGTGCTATACGCAGGCCAAGTGGTGGGCTTGGTGGTGGCAGACACCGCCCAGCACGCCCGCCAGGCAGCACGCGCCGTGCGGCTGGACATTGAATCCCGGCACGCCATCTTGACCATTGCCGAGGCGCTTGCTGTGCAAAGCCTGTTGCACCCCCCGGTGGTGCTACGCCGGGGCGATGCAGCAGCCGCCTTGGCCCAGGCACCGCACCGTCTGCAAGGCAGCATGCAAGCGGGTGGGCAAGAACACTTTTACCTGGAAGGCCAAGTGGCCTATGCTCTGCCCCAAGAGCAAAACCAATGGCACATCTACAGCAGCACCCAACACCCGGGCGAAGTACAGCACTGGGTAGCCCATGCCCTGGGCCTGCCGCTGGGCGCTGTACGGGTAGAGTGCCGCCGCCTGGGCGGGGGCTTTGGCGGTAAAGAAACCCAGGCGGGCCACATGGCAGTGTGGGCCGCGCTGGCGGCACACAAAGTGGGTCAACCCGTCAAACTGCGCCTGTGCCGCGAGGACGACTTTCGCATCACAGGCAAACGTCACCCCTTTGAATACACCTACACCGTGGGCTTTGATGACATGGGCCGCGTTTTGGGCCTGCAACTGCAAATGGCGGTGCAGTGCGGCTTTAGCGCAGACCTGTCAGGCCCCGTGGCAGACCGTGCGGTTTTTCATTGCGACAACGCCTACTACTTGCCGCATGTCGAAATCACCTCGTACCGCTGCAAAACGCATACGCAAAGCAACACGGCATTCAGAGGCTTTGGCGGACCGCAAGGCATGCTGGTGACAGAAGCCATACTGGGCGACATTGCCCGCGCCATTGGCCGCGACGCTTTCGACGTGCGCATGGCTAACCTGTATGGCCCCGCGCCGCGCAACACCACCCCCTACCAAATGCAGGTGCAAGACAACATCTTGCCCAGCCTGCTGCCCACACTGGCACAAAGCGCCCACTACCAACAGCGCCAAGAAGCCATTGCCGTGTGGAACCGCAGTCAAAGCGTGCTGCGCCGGGGCATTGCCATCACGCCCGTTAAATTTGGCATTAGCTTTACCGCCACCCACCTCAACCAAGCCGGGGCGCTGGTGCATTTGTACACCGATGGCAGCGTGCACATCAACCACGGCGGCACCGAAATGGGCCAGGGCCTGCACACCAAGGTGGCGCAAATCGTGGCAGACGTGCTGGGTGTGCCTTTGGTCCAGGTACAAAGCACCGCTACCGATACCAGCAAAATACCCAACGCCAGCGCCACGGCTGCATCAGCCGGCACCGACCTGAACGGCCGCGCCGCAGAACGCGCCGCCTTGCAAGTACGCGACCAACTGGCGGGACTGGTTGCGCAACTGGACGGCTGTGCGGCCAGCGATGTGCGCTTTGCAGGCGGACAAGTCACATCGCCCCACACCAGCCGCAGCTTTGCCGCTGTGGCCCAAAAAGCCTGGGCTGCACGCCTACCACTGTGGAGCGACGGCTTTTACAGCACGCCCAAAATCCATTACGACCCCAGCACCCTCACAGGCAGACCGTTTTACTACTTTGCCTACGGTGCCGCCTGTACCGAGGTCGTCATCGACACCCTGACCGGCGAAAGCCGCGTTCTGGCCGTAGACATCTTGCACGACGTGGGCCGCAGCATTAACCCCGCCATCGACATCGGGCAAATTGAAGGCGGCTTTGTGCAAGGCATGGGCTGGTTGACCACTGAGCATTTGGTGTGGGACGCCCAAGGCAGGCTGCAAACCAAAGGCCCCAGCACCTACAAGATACCCACCGCCAGCGACGTGCCCGCGCACTTCAAAGTGGCCCTGTGGCACGAACCCAACCCCGAGGACAACATAGGCGGCAGCAAGGCCGTGGGCGAGCCGCCCTTTATGCTGGCCATCAGCGTATTTGAGGCCCTGCGCAACGCCGTGGCCGCAGGCCGCACAGGCGGTGCAAGCACGGCCCCTGTGCAACTAGAGGCACCGGCTACGCCTGAGCATGTGTTGCGGGCGCTGGGTTGGCATATGCATGGTGACTCACATCCAGGCCCAAACAGTAAAAAGGCGCCGTAAAGCCAATCTTGCGCTTCGCGGATCGGATCTGTTTTTAATACAAAAGCAACACCGAAAGCGCAATGCAGTTGGGAAATTACGCTTTACCCAATCGCCGCAAACCCCGATACCGCCTGCACCACCGTGGCATAGGCCTTGACTTGGTTGCGGCCTGCGCGTTTGGCGGCGTAGCAGGCCATGTCAGCGGCGTGCAGCACTGCGGCTACATCGTGCAAGGTGGTGTCTAGCACGACCAAACCCACGCTGGCCCCCAGGGTAAAACTGCGGCCCTGGTAGGCGGGCTCCCAGGTGCGCAGGGCTGCGCGCAGTTGCTCGGCAACGGCTTGGCCGCGGGCCAGGGGGCAGCCGGGGAGCACCACGGCAAATTCATCACCGCCCAGGCGGGCCACCCAACCCAGGTGGCGCACTTGGGTTTCTAGCAGGCGGGCCACATGGCGCAGCACGTCGTCGCCCGCCTCGTGGCCTGCTACGTCGTTGACCACGGTGAAATGGTCCAGGTCTAAAAACAGCAGCACGCCGTCTGTGGCGGTGTCGCTACCGTCCATGGTGCGGCTGCGCACGCGCAAAGACCGCTCGGCAATCAGCAGTTGCAGGCGCTGGGCAAAGCCGTCGCGGTTGAGCAGGCGGGTGAGCGGGTCGTACAAAGACTCCAACATGGGCGCTGTCTGCTGACCCTGGCTGGCGGTCAGGTCTTCCAGTATCCACACCGTTCCGGCGCCAAGGTTGGTGGGGTCTAGGGCGCGGCCTTGCACACGGGCCCACACAGGGGTGCCGTCTTTGCGCAAAAAGCCCACATCGCCATCAAAACTGCCATGGGCTGCAAAACCTGTTTTGACGCGGGTTTGCATGCGGGCAAAGTCTGCGTCGGATGCATACACGGCCCGTGCGGGCAAGCCTTGCAAGTCTTGCGGTGTGTAGCCCAGCATTTGGCTGGCATGGCGCCCTACCACTTGCATCACACCGCGCCTGGTAATCACGATACCCACGTTGGCGTTGTCCAGCACAGCCTGCATGTGGGCGCTGAGCAAGCCGTGCTGCACTTGCTGGTCTTGCACACGGTTTTGCAGGGCTTGCAGGGCACGCGCCAGGGCATCTACCTCGGTGCCGCCACGTGCAGGGGTGTTTTTGTCCATGGCGGGGTTGCCTGTGGCAATGCGTTGGCACAGCTGCGCCAAAGGTTGTGCCCAGCGGGTCATCAGCAACGCCGCTGCGCTGGCCCATAGCAACAGGGCTAGCCCCATGGCCCACCACGCTTGCGAATGACCGCTTTGCAAAGGCCCCAGCAGGACCTGGGTGTCGCTAACGCGGGCGACCGACCATTGCGGCAGCGGCATACCCGCCAAGCTGACCACATGGTGGGGCAGGCGCTCTGACAAGGCCCATTCATGCGGGGGTTGCTCGCCCTGCTGCCAGCGGGCCACCAGAGATGCAAGCCCAGGTTCATCGCGCACATGGCCCAGGGTACGGGTGGGATCTGAATGGGCCAGTATGGTGCCGTCGCGGGCAAATACCAGCAGGCGAGATCCATTGCGTTCGGGCAGCACCATAGAAGGCGGCAGCAGCCCCTGCGATTGCAGCTTAAGGGCGCCCGCCAGCACGCCATGCACCGCGCCGTCAGGGCTGCGCAAGGGCATGGTGAACATCACCCGCGCATCGGCAGTGCGTGTGGCCAAAAGCTCGGACACCAGGGGCTTGCCTTCGGCCAGGGTGCGTTCGATCAAATCGCGCTCGGCAGGCTCTAGGCCAGCGTCACGCTCTAGCCGCCCGCCACGCATGTTCACGCGCAAATGGCCGTCCTGGCGCGACACCTGCATGTCGTCAAAAAACCGTACGGCCGAAATACCCTGCTGCAGCAGCCATTCCAGTGCAGAAGGGCTGTCCAGCATATCGGGCGTGATCTCTGCTGCCACGGTGCGCAGCACTTTCTGGCTTTGCTCAATTTTGCTGGCCAGCAGCCGCGCCACCACCTCAACCTCATCAGTTTGCTGCACCACCAAGCGCTGGGCAGCCTCTTGGGTGGTGGCCCTTACCGCCAACCAAGCGGCAGTGCCCCCCGCCAACACCACAGCCAAAACCGCCGCCAGTACCAAACGCACCACAAGCAAACCGGGCCAAACCCATGCAGCTGTGGGCGTGGCCTCCAGTCTGGCAGACGTTGGAGGTGCGGTTGCCAACGCCAGGGGCGATGGCGACGGCAATACGCCAGGACCGCTCATGCTCACACCTTACCCCTTGAAGGGGCGGGTACGCAGTACGCAAAAGGCGGGCACAACATGGGTCAGGGGGTAATCAGGTATCAAAGGTCACCCAATATACGCAGCCACCTGCTTACGGCACATGGTGTAAACCTCAGATCAGCACCGCGTAAAAACCCTGATACCCATCAGGGTGTCAGAGCTATCTGCAAGTTTTAGGATGCGCCAAACTCTGCATAGCGCCCTAAGGCTTTCTCGATGCTGCAGCCGAAGCAAGTGCTTCGATTGCGGCAATTTGTCGCTCAAGCAATTGGTTTTGCACCTCAATGGCATGGAGCATCTTGTCTTGCGCAGAGCCTTTTCCGTTGTACTTGCGCGTCAAAAAGAACCACGCACCGATCAGCAACAGCATGGGGCCCCATGAGCCCAGCATTGACCACAACCGGCTGTAGTTGGTGGAACTGGGCCGCGAGGCAATGTCTATGCGGGGCTCTGCGCTTACCACGCGGGCCTGTACGCTGGCATAAGCATCAGGCAACGCCGCCACTGGAGCCTGCAGCCTAAAAGACACTTGCTGATTTGCTGGCACCAGCAGCCCATAGACAGGCTGGCTGATGACATCCACAAGTTTTCCGCTGGAGTCAAACAATTTGGCCTCTAACACCAAGTTCTCCTGGGTTGTATTGCTGGTGTTTTTGAGATCGCCCAGCACCGTTACCACCGAATGCCCATTGGCGTTGACTGTGTTGAAAGACGTTTGAACTACTTGCAACGAGGGGTTGGCGGCAGACGCATCGTCGTCTGCGCTGGCCAGCGCATGGGTTGTCAAAACCAAAAGCACAGGCACCAACATGCGCTTAAGCCACAGGCGTGAGGGATTTATCAAGGTGTTATGCATGGTGTAAGCCCAAAGAGTAAAGCGCGCAAATCATATGCACAGCCGCATACCAAGCTGCCATAAGAACCACACCATATGTCTTACAACACCAATACCGCCCTGAAGTCGTTCACATTGGTAAAAGTAGGGCCTGTGGTCAGCAAGTCGCCACAAGCGTCAAAGAAAGGGGCGGCATTGTTGGCCGCCAAGCTGGCCGTGGCGCTGTAGCCCGCTTGGCTGGCGTGGGCCAGGGTGTCGGGCGTTACACAAGCGCCTGCGTGGGGGCCGGTGCCGTCTATGCCGTCGGTGTCGGCGGCCAAGGCCCATACGCCAGCTTGGCCTTGCAGGGCATGGGCTAGGGCCAAGGAAAATTCAACCGCACGGCCACCCTGGCCGGGTGGGGTGCCTGGGGCTATGGTCACGGTGGTTTCGCCGCCCGACAGCAACAGGCAAGGGGCAGTAAACGGGCCTTTGCCCTGGGCCACAGCGCGGGCCAGGGCGGCGTGCACTTTGGCTACCTCGCGGGCTTCGCCTTCTATGCTGTCTGACAGCACATGGGCAGGCAGGCCCACCGCGCGGGCCACCTCTGCCGCAGCGTGCAACGACTGCCATGGCGTGGCGATCAGGTGCTCGGTATGGCGCGCCCACTGCGCTGTGCCGGGTTTGGGGGTTTCCAGGGTGCCCTGGGCCAGTGCCTGCGCCACAGGCGCGGGCAGGTCAATGCGGTAGCGGGCCAATATGTCCAGTGCTTGGGCGCAGGTGGTGGGGTCGGGTACGGTGGGGCCGCTGGCAATGACGCTCAGGTCGTCGCCGGGCACATCGCTGATGGCCAAAGTCACCACTTGCGCCGGGGCACAGGCCGCAGCCAGCCGCCCGCCTTTGATGGCCGATAGGTGTTTGCGCACGCAGTTCATCTCATCAATGGCCGCGCCACTGTGCAGCAGGGCTTGGTGGATGCGCTGTTTGTCGGCCAAGCTGAGGCCATCCACAGGCAAGCTGAGCAGGGCCGAGCCACCGCCCGATGCCAAAAACACCACCAAGTCGTGCGGCCCCAAGCCTTGCGCCAGAGCCAGCATGCGCTGCGCCGCTTGCTGGCTGGCTGCGTCGGGCACGGGGTGGGCGGCTTGCAGCACTTGTACCCGCTGCGGCAAGCCAGCAGGCCGGGGCGGTACATGGCCATAGCGGGTCACCACCAAGCCCGACAAGGGGGCACTGGCAGGCCAATGCGCCTCTAGCGCCTGGGCCATGGCAGCGGCGGCTTTGCCCGCGCCCAGCACCAAGGTACGCCCCACAGCAGGGTCAGGCGGCGGGGGCAGGTGCGCTGCCAAGGTGTGCATGGGCTGGGCCTGTTGCACCGCCACATCCAGCAGCGCTTGCAAAAAAGCGCGGGGCTGGCTGCGAAAGTCGGGCACATCGGCCACCACGGGGCGGGGTATGAGGAACATCAGGGCGCGTCCTGCGGTGCGGGTGGCAAAGCGGCACCAGATTCATACCAACGGGCAATGGCGGCGCGTTCGGCCTCGGTGATCTGGGTGGCGTTGTTCATGGGCATCAGGCGCTGCACCACCACTTGTTGGTAGATGGCATGGGCGTGCTGGCGTACCTTGGCGGGGGTGTCCAGACGCAGGTTTTTCATTTGCACCTGGGCGCCGTGGCAGGTGGTGCAGCGCTGTTCAACGATCAAAAAGACATTTTTATGGTCTTTTTGGCGCTCTGCCTTAGTATCGTAAGCACTATTAGCTACTAATTTAGTAGCATTATGGGCAGTATCGACGCGTGCAGGCCTCAGGCCAATCACCAGCCCCAGCAGCAACAAAACGCCTGCCAGCGCCCAGGGCCAAGGGTGGCGGTTGCGGCCCAGGCGGTGGCCGTGGCGCAGCACAAAAAACTGCCGTACCAAGGCCCCGACCAGCATCAACAGCACCAGCACCAGCCAGTGGTGGGGGTGGCTCCAGGCAAAGCTGTAGTGGTTGCTTAGCATGGCCACCAGCACGGGCAGGGTGAAGTAGGTGTTGTGCACGCTGCGCTGCTTACCCCTCAAACCATGCACAGGGTTGGGCGGCTGGCCTGCGCGTATGGCGGCCACCACTTTGCGCTGGCCCGGAATGATCCACACCAGCACATTGGCGCTCATGGCAGTGGCCATGGCAGCCCCCACCAGTACAAATGCGGCACGCCCCGCAAACCATTGGCAGGCCAGCCATGCGGCCAGCACCACCAATGCGCCTATGCCAACGGCCTCTAGCCAACCAGACCCGCGCATGCCCGCAGGCAAACGGTTGCACAGGCGGCAAATGCCGTCGTACAGCAGCCAAAAGCCCAGCAAAAACGCCAGTGCCGCCCCCACAGCCCCAGCAGGGGTAAAGGCCACGCGGGCAGGGTCAATCAAATACACCTGCGCGTTCCACAGGTAGGTGACGCACAGCAGCGCAAAGCCAGACATCCAGGTGCTGTAGCTCTCCCAATAAAACCAGTGCAAGTGCGGCGGCAGCTGCGGGGGGGCAACGGCGTATTTCACCGGGTGGTAAAACCCGCCGCCGTGCACCGCCCACAGCTCGCCCGTGGCGCCCTGGCGCTTTAAATCGGCGTCTTGCGGGGGGGTGAGGCTGCTGTCTAAAAACACAAAGTAAAACGACGACCCCACCCAGGCAATGGCTGTGACCACATGCAGCCAGCGCAGCAGCAGGTTGGCCCAGTCGAGTAAATAAGCTTCCATGGGACGGGTTCCTTCACTAACTAATTTTTTGCAGCAACTGTGCTGCCACCGCCACCGCAATCACCGGCGGGGCTTTGCCTGCAATGCCGGACAAGCCTATGGGGCATGTAATGTGGGCCAGCTCTTGGGGCGTAAATCCCCGCGCTTGCAGGCGCTTGGCAAAGCTGGCCCATTTGCTGTGGCTGCCAATCAGGCCCACAAAAGGCAGGTCACCTTGCTGGCGCTGGCGCAGCAGGCAGGCGACAACGGCATCAAAGTCGTGTGCATGGTTGTGGCTCATCACCAGCACATGGCTGCCAGGGGCCAAGGTAGGCACCGCATGGGCCAAGGGGTCAGAGTGCTCGCACACCACAGCGGGGGGCATATCGGTAGGCCAGGGGGCTTCGCGGCTGTCCACCCAGGTCACGCCAAAAGGCAAAGTCGCGAGCAACCTGACCAAAGCCTGGCCCACATGCCCCGCACCCAAAACCGCCACCGGCGTGGTACTGCATGCCAGGCCCCGCACCACCGCAGCGGCCTGCGCAGGCTGCACACATTGCAAGCGCAGTTGCACCACACCGCCACAGCACTGCCCCAAGGCTGGCCCCAAGGGGTAGCGCAGCACATACTGGGGCGCGTGCAGTGCCTCATCTGTCAGCACTTGCACACCCGCGCCCTGGGGCGGGGTGCCATGCAGCAGCAAGGCACGCGCTTGGGCAATGGCATCCCACTCTAGGTGCCCGCCCCCTACGGTGCCCAGCACATGGTCGGCAAACACAGCCATCCAGGCACCCGCTTCGCGCGGGGCAGACCCCTGCGTGGCGTGCACCACCACCATGCATGCAGGCGCGCAGGCAAGCTGCTGGGCCAACTGGTGCAAAGCTGCGGGGTTCATGCCATTTACCGCCATACTGGGGGTCTGATACGGGCAGGTTTGGCGCACCATTACGCCAGCCCGCCCTTTGTTGCCCACTCTGTACCATGCCCCCAAAACCCACCACCCAACGCTGGTTTGCCACTGCACTGGCGGCCGCCACTGCGGCTGCGGCCAGCCTGCTGGCGTCTTGCAAAGCACCGCCCCAGCCCCCGGGCACGCCCGATGCACCTGCCACCGATGCACCCGCAAGACAAACCCCGGCGGAGGCCACCAAAACACCGCCCCAGGCATCGAGCGCCAGCACGCCACGCGCTTACCGCAAAGACGCGGCCCGCCACCTGTACGCCCACAACACCCAGCGCATCTACCCCGGCAAAATGCAGCCGCACCTCTATGCCATTGGAGTGTTGGAGGTTGACATCGACAAAAACGGCAAGGTGCTGCGCCTGCACTGGCTGCGCGCCCCGCGCCACGCGCCCGAGGTGGTGGCCGAAATTGAACGCACCGTGCGCGCGGCCGCGCCCTACCCCAGCCCCACGCGCATGGGCCGCGTCACCTACACCGACACTTGGCTGTGGGACAAAAGCGGACGTTTTCAGCTCGACACCCTGACCGAAGGGCAGCTCTAAGGCTTTAGGCATCAACTGCCCCGGTAGGTCGAATAGCTAAACGGGCTGACCAACAAAGGCACGTGGTAGTGCGCTGCGGCATCGGCCACGCCAAAGTCCACATGCACCACATCCAAAAAAGTGGGCTCTGGCAGCGCCACACCCCGGGCCTTAAAGTACGCGCCCACCGCAAAACCCAGGCGGTAGGTGCCCACTTGCAGGCTGTGCATATCTAGCAAGGGGCCGCTGGGGCGGCCATCGGCGTTGAGCTGCACTTGCAGCAGCAAGGTGGCGGCATCGCCCTCTGTACGGTACAGCGACACCTGCATGCCCGCAGCGGGGCAACCGTGCATCGTGTCCAAAACGTGGGTGCTCAGGCCCATGGGCTTGTCTCCTGGTGCACACAGGGTGCATAGCAATGTGGGTGCACAAGCCTATCATTCAAAAACCACACCCAAGCAACCCCCGCCATGATTTACGACACCACCCAACCCTACCCGCGCGACTTGGTGGGCTATGGCAACCATGTGCCCCATGCCCAGTGGCCCGGCGGTGCCCGCATTGCGGTGCAGTTTGTACTCAACTACGAAGAAGGCGGCGAAAACTCGGTGCTGCATGGCGATGCAGGGTCTGAGCAGTTTTTATCAGAACTGTTCAACCCCGCCAGCTACCCAGCCCGCCACATGAGTATGGAGAGCATTTACGAATACGGCTCCCGCGTGGGCGTGTGGCGCATCCTGCGCGAATTTGAACAACGCGGCCTGCCCCTGACGGTATTTGCCGTGGCCACCGGCTTGCAGCGCCACCCTGCCCTGGCACAGGCACTGGCCGCCAGCCCCCACGAAGTCGCCTGCCACGGCCTGAAATGGGTGCACTACCAAGACGTGCCCGAGACCACAGAACGCAGCCACATGCAGCAAGCACTGGCCCTGCTGCAACAGCTGCTGGGCCAGCGCCCCCTGGGCTGGTACACAGGCCGCGACAGCCCCAACACCCGCCGCCTGGTGGCCGACGACGGTGCCTTGCTGTACGACAGCGACTACTACGGCGACGACCTGCCCCTGTGGATGAAAGTGCAGCGCAGCGACGGCAGCACCGTGCCACGCTTGGTAGTGCCCTACACCCTGGACTGCAACGACATGCGCTTTGCCCTGCCCCAGGGCTATTCGCACGCAGACCCTTTCTTTCAGTACATGAAAGACACCTTTGACACCCTGTACGCAGAGGGCAACCCCCAAGGCATCAACCGCCCCAAGATGATGAGCATCGGCATGCACTGCCGCCTGCTGGGCCGCCCAGGGCGGATCACCGCGCTGCAAAGGTTTTTGGACTACATCGCCCAGCACTCCGATGTATGGGTGTGCAGGCGCATTGACGTTGCAAGGCACTGGATGGATGTGCACCCTTGCCCACAAGGAGATTAGGCATGCACCCCACCCTGCCCCAACTCAACACCACCAGCCCCGCACAAGCCCTGCAATGGCTGGGCGGCATTTACGAGCATTCGCCCTGGATTGCCGAGCAAGCCTTGGCACAGCGCCCCTGGCGCAGCTTGGCGCATTTGCAGCAAAGCATGGTGCAGGTGGTGCGGCAAGCCAGCCCGGCACAGCAGCGTGCGCTGATTTGCGCCCATCCCGAGCTTGCAGGCAAGGCTATGGTGGCGCAGCAGCTCACACAGGCATCGACACACGAGCAAACCAGCGCAGGGCTTGCGCATTGCACCCCTGAAGAATTTGCCCGCATACAAGCGCTCAATGCCGCATATACGGCCCGGTTTGGGTGGCCCTTTGTATTGGCAGTACGGGGGCCACGGGGCACAGGGCTGCACAGGCGCGACATCATTGCCGCCATGGAGCGGCGCCTGCACCACCATCCCGACGCGGAACACGCCGAAGCCCTGCGCAACATCCACCGCATTGCAGAACTGCGCCTGCACAACCTGCTGGGCTACCAGCCCAAACAGGGCCACCAAGTGTGGGACTGGTGCGAAGCCCTGGCCGCGCACAGCGAGCCCGAATACGCCGCCCAAGGGCAGCTCACTGCCACCTACCTCAGCGACGCACACCGCGCCTGCGCCCAGCAAATTGCGCAGTGGATGCAGCACTGCGGCTTTGACGAAGTGCACACCGATGCCGTGGGCAACGTGGTAGGCCGCTACCACCCTGCCCCACCACACGCCCATGCGCCCAGCCTGCTCACGGGCTCGCACTACGACACGGTGCGCAATGGCGGCAAATACGATGGGCGGCTGGGCATTTTGGTGCCCATGGTGTGCGTGCAACAACTGCACGCCAGCGGCCAACGCCTGCCTTTTGGCATAGAAGTGGTGGCCTTTGCCGAAGAAGAAGGCCAGCGCTTTGCCGCCACGTTCTTGGGCTCTAGTGCACTTACAGGCCACTTTGACGCCCAATGGCTGGCACAACGCGATGCCAACGGAGTCACCCTGCAAGCGGCCATGCAGGGTGCGGGCCTTGCATGGCAAGACATTGCCACGCTGCAACGCGACCCGGCACGCTACTTGGGTTTTGTAGAGGTGCACATAGAACAAGGCCCCGTGCTCAATGCCCTGGACTTGCCCCTGGGCGTGGTCACCTCCATCAATGGCAGCGTGCGCTACACAGGTGAAATGGTGGGCACCGCCAGCCACGCAGGCACCACCCCCATGGGCCAGCGCCGCGATGCCGCCGCCGCCGTGGCCGAGCTGGACTTGTACCTGGAGGCACGCGCCAGCCAAAGCCCCGATTGCGTTGCCACCATGGGCATGCTGCACGTGCCTGATGGCTCCATCAACGTGGTGCCCGGGCGCTGCATGTTCAGCCTGGACATGCGTGCCCCTAGCGATGCGCAACGCGACGCGCTAGAGCACGACATACTGGCCCAGGCACACGCCATTGCAGAGCGCAGGGGCGTGCAACTTGCGCTGCAGCAAACCGTGCGGGCTGGGGCAGCCCCCAGCGCACCGGCCTGGCAAGCACGCTGGGAGGCCGCTGTGCAGCACCTGGGCCTGCCAGTGCACCGCCTGCCCAGTGGCGCGGGGCACGACGCCATGCAAATGCACAAGCTGCTACCGCAGGCCATGCTGTTTGTGCGCGGCGAAAACGGCGGCATCAGCCACAACCCCCTTGAAAGCACCACCAGCGCTGACATGCAATGCGCCTGTGATGCATTTGCCCACCTGCTCCAACAGATCAGCACATGAACACAGACCCAACCCTGGCCGCACTGGACGCCTGGATAGCCCAGCACTTTGACGAAGAAGTGCGCTTTTTGCAGGCCCTGGTGCAAGTGCCCACCGACACCCCTCCGGGCCACAACACCCCTCATGCACAGCGCACCGTACAACTGCTGGCCGATATGGGCCTGCCCGCACAAGCCCACACCGTGCCCGCAGACCAAGTGCAAGCGCAAGGCATGCAGTCGGTGACCAACCTGATCGTGCGGCGCAGCTATGGCCCAGGCCCCACCATTGCGCTGAACGCCCACGGCGACGTGGTGCCCCCAGGCGAGGGCTGGACGCACGACCCCTATGGCGGCCACATCCACAACGGCGCTTTGTATGGCCGCGCTGCGGCGGTCAGCAAAAGCGACTTTGCCACCTACACCTTTGCCCTGCGCGCCTTGGAGGCCGTGGCCAAGCCCCAGCGCGGCTGCATTGAGCTGCACTTTACGTACGACGAAGAGCTGGGCGGCACCCTGGGGCCGCTGTGGTTGCTGCAAAACGGCCTGACCCGGCCCGACATGGTGGTGGCCGCAGGCTTTAGCTATGAAGTGGTCACCGCCCACAACGGCTGCCTGCAAATGCAGGTAACGGTGCACGGCCAAATGGCGCACGCAGCGGTGCCGCACACGGGGGTAGACGCTTTGCAGGCAGCCGTGCACATCCTGAACGCCCTGTACGCCCACAACGCCGACCTGGCCCAGCGCACTAGCCAATTTACTGGCATACGCCACCCCTATCTGAACGTAGGCCGCATTGAAGGCGGCACACACACCAATGTGGTGCCGGGCACCGTGCGCTTTTGGCTAGACCGGCGCATGACACCCGAAGAAAACCCCCAAGCCGTTGAGGCAGAAATACGCGCCCTGCTGGCCCAAGCGGCCAGCGCCCACCCTGCTGTGCGCCTTGACATCAAACGCCTGCTGCTGGCCCAGCCCATGACGCCCCTCCCCGACAACGCCCCCCTGGTGCAAGCGCTGCAAACGCAGGCCCAGGCCGTGCTGGGCGAGGCCATCCCCACCATGGGCACGCCGCTGTACACCGATGCACGCCACTATGCGCAATACGGCATACCGGCGGTGCTGTATGGCGCTGGGCCACGCACAGTGCTGGAGTCAGGTGCCAAAAGGGCAGACGAACACCTGCAACTACACGATTTGCAATGCGCCACGCGTGTACTTGCGCGGGCGCTGCACGTGTTGCTGGGTTCATAACCCACTAGGTCGACATGCCCCAAAAAGGTGCTTTTTTAGCCTGCGCACTACTACAGTGCCCCTTGCGGTAAGCTTACGGCCCTCTGCGAGAGCCCCGGGTATGGTCCCGGGTCACGCCCACTGCATGGATTTTTTGCATGACTCAGACTCCTTCTGCCGCTGAACAAGCCCTGCGCGACGCCGCGCGTGAATACCACCGCAGCCCCACCCGGGGCAAGATTTCGGTCAATCCGACCAAGCCCTTGTCTAACCAGCGCGATTTATCGCTGGCGTATTCCCCCGGCGTGGCTTACCCCTGCCTGGACATTGCTGCAGACCCATCCAAGGCGTTTGACTACACCTCTCGCGGCAATTTGGTGGCTGTGATTACCAACGGCACAGCCGTACTGGGCCTGGGCGACATTGGCCCCCTGGCAAGCAAACCGGTGATGGAAGGCAAAGGCTGCCTGTTTAAAAAGTTTGCAGGCGTCGATGTGTTTGACATCGAACTGGCCGAGCGCGACCCCGACAAACTGATTGAAATCATTGCGTCCCTAGAGCCCACCCTGGGGGGCATCAACCTGGAAGACATCAAAGCGCCCGAGTGCTTCTATATCGAGAAGCAATTGTCCGAACGCATGAACATTCCGGTCTTTCACGATGACCAACATGGCACAGCCATCATCTCTAGCGCTGCGCTGCTCAACGGCCTGGAGCTGGTGGGCAAAGACATTGGCAGCGTCAAGATGGCGGTATCGGGCGCTGGCGCTGCTGCCATTGCCTGCCTGGATGTGATGGTGGGTCTGGGCGTCAAGCGCGAAAACATTTACGTGGTGGACTCCAAAGGCGTAATCTACGAAGGCCGCCCCGGTGGCTACGACGAGTCCAAAGCACGCTACGCCCAAAAAACCGACGCCCGCACCTTGGCAGATGTGGTCAATGCCGCTGATGTGTTCATGGGCTGCTCTGCACCCGGCGTGCTCACGGCAGACATGGTCAAGACCATGGCAGACAAGCCCATCATTTTGGCGCTGGCCAACCCCGAGCCAGAAATCCGCCCCGAGCTGGCCAAAGCCGTACGACCTGACTGCATCATTGCCACAGGCCGCTCTGACTACCCCAACCAGGTCAACAACGTTCTGTGCTTCCCGTACATCTTCCGTGGTGCCCTGGACTGCGGTGCGACCAAGATCACGCAAGAAATGAAGCTGGCCTGCGTGCGCCAAATTGCCGACTTGGCCAAGGCCGAGATGAGCGACGAAGTAGCCGCTGCCTATGCTGGCCAAGACCTGAGTTTTGGGCCCGACTACCTGATCCCCAAGCCATTTGATTCGCGCCTGATTTTGCGCATTGCACCCGCTGTGGCACAAGCCGCTGCCGACTCTGGTGTGGCCACCCGCCCCATCAAAGACATGGACGCTTACCGCCAAAGCCTGACCCGCTTTGTATACCAAACCAGCATGTTCATGCAGCCTGTATTTGCCGCCGCCAAGGCCGACGTACAGCGCGTAGCCTATGCCGAAGGTGAAGACGAGCGCGTATTGCGTGCCGTGCAAGTGGTGGTAGACGACAAACTGGCACGCCCCATTTTGATTGGTCGCCCTGCCGTGATTGCTGCACGCATTGCCAAAGCGGGCCTGCGCATCAAGCCCGGCCACGATGTCGAGATTTGCAACCCCGAAGACGACCCACGTTTCCGCCAATACTGGGAAACCTACCACCGCCTGATGGGCCGCCATGGCGTAACGCCCGAAGCAGCCAAAACCGCCGTACGCCGCTCTAACACCCTGATTGCATCGCTGATGGTGCACCTGGGCGACGCTGACGCACTTTTGTGCGGCTTGGTGGGCCGGTTTGACGGGCACCTGGAACATATCCGCGACATCATTGGCCTGCGTGAAGGAGCCACCAGCCTTGCCACAGTCAACGCGCTGATGCTCGACCAGCAAACGCTGTTCATTGCCGACACCTATATCAACGAAGCACCGGACGCCGAACAACTGGCCGACATTGCCCACATGGCAGCACAAGAAGTGCAGCGCTTTGGCTTGCCTCCCAAGGTGGCGTTCTTGTCGCACTCCAACTACGGCTCGTCCAACCGCCCATCGGCCCTCAAGATGCGTGCAGCACGTGATTTGTTTGCGCAAAAAGCACCGCACATCGAGTGCGATGGCGAAATGCATGGCGATGCAGCCCTATCGCAAGACATACGCAACCAAAGCCTGTTGGAAAGCTCTTTGCAAGGCTCGGCCAATGTGTTGGTCTGCCCCAACTTGGACGCAGCCAACATTTTGTTCAATGTGCTCAAAACCAGCAGCGCCCATGGCACCACCATTGGCCCTATTTTGCTGGGCGCAGCCGCATCGGCCCACGTGTTGACGCCATCGTCCACCGTGCGCCGCGTGGTCAACATGACGGCCCTGGCAGCGGCCAACGCCAGCGCGCGCAAGGCCTAAACCAGCCCTGGCTCTGGGTCTGCAACCATGCAGGCCCAGACAGTGGTACGGTAGGGCACATGACTGCACCCCGCCCCTCTGTCCCCCTCGAAGTGCTGCACGAGCTGCGCCATGGCCACAAGCTAGAGGCTATACGCCTGCTGCGCGGTGCTACGGGCATGGGCCTTAAAGAAGCCAAAGACACCATTGAGGCGCTAGAACACGCCCCATTGGCGGCCATGCAACCCCGCGCGGCCGCGCAGAATCCGCAAAGCCTGCTTTCGCTCCCCCCCGCAGTAGTGCAAGCGTTGCAAGAAGGTCGGCAAGTACAGGCCATCAGAATACTTCGTGAACACACAGGCATGGGCCTTAAAGATGCCGTAGACACCATTAAGGCGCAAGTAGGCGCTATGCCCACCACGGTGCTGGCACCGGGCGAACAAGGCCACAGCAAAGACCAGCTTTGGTGGCTGGTGCTATGCGCACTGTTGGCAGCATTGGCGGGTATCTGGCTTTGGGGTTGAGGCCCCAAACAGCCACAAGCCTTTAACGCCGCACGAGCTAACCCACCAAGCACGCAAATCTTTAGCGCTTATTGCCCACCATCAGCTGCACAAACATTTGCACTTTGCTATGGGTTTCGGGCTGGATGCTGGTGAACTCTAGGCCAGCTAGCCAACGTGCCCCCTCCTGGCGCAAGGCCACTACACGGGCATACACATCCGTCACTTGGTAATTGACTAAGGCCAAGGCGAACTCAAGTTTGAGTTCAGTGTGCATTTCAAGGGGCTGGGCCAGCTCTAGCAACATGCCGTGGTAGCCGATATCGCGTGCCGTGGCATGCAATATCTCGGGCACCACGATCTTGTCTTGCATACGCTGACAAAGGCAAGGCAGACAGGCCTCAACCCGATGGCTGCGGCGAAACTCTTGCCTTGGCACCTTGAGCTTGCGCGAAGGAATGGCCACCAGCTCACGCAATGCCACCGGCTGTGATCGACCTTTGACATGCACTTGCATAGGGGCTGATGCAGACACCAGCCCCCAGCAGCGCTGGTACGTGGCCTCACTGATCAGCACCTGCCCGCGCAGACTGAATGCTTCTATACGCGAAGCCAAGTTGACCTCATCGCCAATGACGGTGTACTCAGAGTAAACATCAGAGCCAAAACGCCCTGCCATGACTGAGCCCGTATTGACACCTACCCCTAAAAAAACCTGGGGCAAATTCTCTTCGCGGTGCTGATGGTTCAGGTCGCGCATGGCAATTTGCATCTCGATCGCGCATTGCACTGCACGCTCTACATCGTCAGCGCGCGCTACAGGTGCGCCAAACAAAACCATGATGGAGTCACCCATGAACTTGTCGATGGAGCCCTCGTACTTGGCCACCACCTCGCTCAGGCGTACCAGGCAACGGTTAAGTGCGGTGATCACCACACCTGCTGGCAGCGCAGCGGACAAGGCCGTAAAACCACGCAGATCAGCCAGCAATATCGTGACTTCACGGGGTCGGTCTGGCAACCCCATGGCAGCTGTTCCTTCAGGGCTGCTGCATTCACGCAGGATGGTGGACATCTCGGCTTGGGCAGCTTCACCCAAGGGAGCGCCTGTTTCTCGGGCAATGAGCGCCTGCAAACGGCGCACGGCATCAAGGTTGAATTCTTTGAGCATGCACAAACTACCAACGCACCGCCCGGGCAAACCACCCTAGGGGCAACCCAGTGCCCTAGACATGGGCACCCTTGAAGCAGCCCGCTAAGTTTTTAAGAATAGGCGCCACAACACGCCAAGGTCAAGCCAGCAAGCACCCTAGGGGCAGCGAAACAACGATTCACAGCGCAAGGCATGCAAAATCCAATTGCATGAATCATCTGGATTTTTGGCATACCCAAGGGTATGCGCAGCTACCGGGGATCGTCAGTAGCACTACGTGCTCGCAAATACTGACAGCCCTCGAAACATCTGAGCGCAAGGCTGGTAGCCGTCAATTGCTGCAACAGCCTTGGTGCGCCGATTTGGCAAAAGAACTGGCTCATCACCCGTTGATAGCAAGGCTGCTAGCGCAACCCGCTGTGGCCGTACAGTGCAACCTGTTTCAGAAAACCACAAACCCACACCATGGCCGCAACTGGCTTGTGTCACTGCACCAAGACCTTAGCATTCCTGCCTTAAACCCTGTCAGAGCGCCGGGTTGGCAGGGCTGGAGCGTGAAAGAAGGCATGGGGTTTGTCCAAGCACCTGCACATGTACTGGAGCAAATGGTGGCCCTGCGTGTGCATTTGGACGACTGCGGCCCTCTTGACGGCGCGCTGCGCGTAGTACCAGGGTCGCACCGCTTTGGCGTGATGACAGAGGTGCCTCCAGATACTGCCCACGGCACTGATGTGCTGTGCACCGCAAAGATTGGTGATGTGCTGGCGCTGCGGCCATTGTTACTGCACGCATCCAGCAAAGCCACCGGCACAAGCCGTAGGCGCGTACTGCATTTTGTATATGGCCCTAGGCAAATACATGAACAGCACTGCTGGCCTTTGGCTTTGTATTAATAGTCTTGTCCCAAAAAACGCCACATTGCTGCGTTGGCACTGGCCTAGCGAACTGGTATAGCCTATGCTTTGCATTCAGCTTGATTGCGACACGACCCAATTTCTGACCATGAGCCTCAAAGATACCCCCGTTGTTTTTGGTACCGAAGACCTCCTGATGAGCCTGTGCAACTCTGTGACCCGCGTTCTGAACGTGGCCACGCACAGCCACATTCACTACTCTGGCATGGTGCAACGCATCACGCAAACGTGCCTCAAACCTGACATTGGCTGCTTTGTGCTGTTCGATGGTGGTTTTTCGGGCCTGGTCATCATCAACTTCTCAGCCGATGCCGCCATGGAGCTGTACGAGAACTATTTGGTCAATATGGGTATGTCACCCGACGAACTGGCTACTTCGCACACGGCTGACGAAGTAGGCAACGTCATGGGAGAGCTGATGAACCAAGTGGTGGGTGATTTCACTGGCAAAGTGCGGCGCGAGATGCAAACCCACATCACCCAGAACCAACCCAAAATGCTGGTACTGAACAAGCAAGTGATGCTAAGCGTTAATGCCAACTTGGATCAGCCCGAGGCCCGGCGAGTGACCTTCTACACCGCGCGCAACAACATTTTCTACCTTGAGCTGGCAATTGACCGTACAGAATTCATCAAGCTCTACGACTTTGAGCCCCAAGATTTGCCCGATCCAGACGAACTGATTGCGCAAGCCTACGACGAAGCCAACAAGCAAAAAACTGCTACGCCAACCAGTAGCCCCAACCCTCCAAGTGATACGGACGAACTTCTGCGCTCACTGGGTATGTAGATTTTTAAGGTTTGTGGGCTGCGCGTCATGGCAGTCCATGCAATACCGCTGGGTTTGAGATCAACCAGGGTCTTGAATAGATGCTGTGGTGTTCACTACCTCCGTCATCACCACCAGCCAGTCCCCCCCGCCCTCACTGTCACCAACTTGCTGATGCATTCTGAAAGTAAGGCGCTTAGAGCCATGGCCCACCGTTAAACACGGCGGGTCATGCTGAACGAGTGCTGCCAACGCCTCTGGTGCAGTACCCAATGCATGGCGGCGCAGCCATACTTGCACAGCTTCAGGCGCACACGGCTGTGGCAGCCCTTGGCCGCCAAAATAGGTTTGCAACAACTGCCTTGCCAGCGGCGTTTGCCATGCCATGCGTCCATCGCATACACGCACAGTAACGCCGGCATAGCCGAAGGCATCTAAAGCATTGCGTACGGGACGGTCTGTATGCTTTTGCAGCCCAGCACGGGCAAGGTGGAATTCGATTCGTGCAAGTAGCTCACGATGCTTGGTGGGATGAGGCACCCAGTCAAGCCCATCAGCGTTAGTGTCTGGCGCACCATGCTGCTGCTCTGTCGCTGCGGCCAAGTAGATGATGGGAATCCGATCCGTTGCGACATCCAGCCGAAGGCGACGGGCAAGCTCTAAAGCTTCGGGGCCAGACACCGTGCTGTGCAACAACACGATGTCTGGCAAGTCTTGGGCAACGCGCTGCAAAACATCACCCACCGGGATAAGCACAACGCTGTAGCCGGATTCGTCCAGTACATCACGTAATACAGCCCAACGGTCAGCCGTATCACCCACAAGAAAAACTACCGCACCATCGCGGCGGTCACTAGCCCCAGGATGATCAAGCGGTATGTCTTTCATGGACAGGACACTTCATGTTTGCACTTTTAAACCCAAAATCACGCATGGCACCATGCTTAGCACCAAACATGGGCAGACCACGAACCCAACCACACATCACGGGCGCGATGCACCAAAACAAGTCAGCCGCACACAGTTGTCTCTTACTAGGTGCAGTGACTCCGCCAAGACACACCTACCCCAAACCCAGGACGCACGCTGTGCTGAATTTGTCACCTACGGGTAATTGCAGATTCCGTGCCACGGCAGGCCCACTGACCACAAGAAAACCAAAGCACATACAAAACAGCCAAAAAGCACCTCAACAAAGGCTAGAATGCGTGCCTTGCGGAGACTTGGGTGAGTGGTTTAAACCAGCAGTCTTGAAAACTGCCGACGGGCAACCGTCCGTGAGTTCGAATCTCACAGTCTCCGCCAAATAATCAAAAAACAGGCCCTGAAGGGCCTGTTTTGCTTTTGGCGGCTAACGACCGGATTCCCAGAAGAGCCAATTAGCAAAATCTACTTTGCCCTTGGCTCATGGATGTTTTTATCTGGCTGGCGCAAAAGCCCAGCCCGCAGTTGCTTGATGGCCTGAACGACCGAACGGGCCACGTTGCGCACTTCTGCATGCAATGCCGTGTCTTGGTCAAGCGCATCGTGGCTGCTGTAGTAGGGCTCGTAATAACCGATGTAGCGGTCAAGTTTGGAGGCTATGCCTGCATCTATCAAGCCCATCCACTCCAACCAATCGGTCAAATTGCGCCGGTGGGCCTCCACCCCGGCCACATCACCGTGCACTACAACGCCAAACACCCGACCTGCAATGTGCTTGGGGTAGTCCCAACCCTGCTGCTCTATTTGTTTGGCCTGCACCACTTGCTTGCCATGGGTGGTGGTGGGATCGGGGTTGCCACCGTCAGCGCAGACCATGCGGTCGATCATCAGTTTGAGGGGGCTTGGTGATTGGTACCAGTAGGTGGGCGCAAGGATGATCACTGCATGTGCGGCGACCCAACGTTCATAGATCTCTGCCATCCAGTCATCTGCTTGGTCTAATGCGTGGTTGGGGTAACAACTGCAGGGCCAGTGGCACAAGGGCATGGCGCTGGACACGCAACCTTTGCACGGATGGATCTTGCGCCCATATTCCGATGTGACCAAGCTCAGGTCTAAAACGTCGGCTTGCATACCCTCTGATGCAACCACGTTCTTGGCCATTTCAGTCAAGCGCCAGGTTTTAGAAACCTCTCCGGGGCAAGTGCCATCGTTGCGAGCACTGCCGCAAACCAAAAGCACACGCGAAGGGGTAGAACTGTCGCTCCAAGTAGCTTGCGCTGCCTGAAGGCGGCTGCGGGTTTCCAGCCACTGCACAGAAAGCTTGTAGGTGGGGTCGGCAAAGCCGCTGCCTGCGGTTTGGGTCAGTGGCGCCTTGCGGCCTTCTTGCAGGGCATGCCAAGCAATTTCCTCAAGCCGTGCAATGGCCTCACGCTCACCTTCAAAGGCAGGGTCGTAAAAACGCAGGCTAAAGCGCTTATGAAACTCCATGCGCGTCAACGAAGGTGGCGCCTGACCAGTGCGTATCTTGGTCATATCAATCTGTTGAAGGCCGCACAGCCAGTATCACGGACGGATGTTGACCTGCCCACGAATCTCGCCATCGGGGTTAGCGGCGGTGTGCAGATTGACATACCACCTGCCCGCCATCAGGTCTGCGGCTTGGCTGGGGCTTAGCGTAGCGCTGCCATTGAGGGTGCTGGCCTGTGGGCCACCAATCAACATGACCACACCTGCGTTTTGGCCTGGCATGGCAGGGCCATGAAAGTGCGCACCCGTCAGGGGGCCACTAAGGCCCGCGTAGCTGACCCTCCATGTCAACAACAAGGTTTCGGGCATCAGGGTGGCTTCTACTGTGCCAGTTGCCTGCGTGACTACCGCGGGCACTTCATTACCACCAGACAACTGCGCCACAAAATAGGCGGGGCCTTTTTCTACTGTGGCAGATCCGCAAGCGGCAAGGCCAAGCAAGGTTGCAATTGAAAAGCCCAAATAAATATGGCGGAAAAAATGCATGGTGTATCTCCAGGTAATGCATGGGCGCCCGGTGTAGGCGCTGCAGCCCAAATACTCCCTGTTGCGCATGTAAGCGTCCGTGCGTTGACGAACACGCGCTGTATAAGCCCAACACCGTGGCCTGCGGCTGCGCTGCGCGCTTGTATGAATACCTGCACTGACCCCACACCATGCTGCGGGCAAATTGCTAGCATTGCGCTGCATTACCCCTAAGGACAGCTATGCAAACCATTTTTCATTTGGCCTACCACGTGCATGACCTTGAGGCAGCACGCGCTTTTTATAAAAACACGTTGGGCTGCCAAGAAGGTCGCAGCACTGACACATGGGTGGATTTCAACTTTTTTGGCCACCAAATCTCGCTGCATTTGGGCCAGCCTTTTCAGACAACCAACACGGGCAAGGTGGGCAACCACATGGTGCCCATGCCGCATTTGGGCGTGGTCTTATTAATGCCTCAGTGGCAGGCGCTGGCCGACCGCTTAGTAGCAAACGGTCAGGCATTTGTCATACCGCCCAGTATTCGTTTTGCCAATCAGCCAGGCGAGCAAGCCACCATGTTTTTTCTAGACCCATCAGGCAATCCGATTGAGGTCAAAGGCTTTGCCTCTTTAGATGGGGTGTTTGCAGCATGACTGTAGCAATTCCATTTTTAGCGGCGCCTGGCTATGCCTCCACTGGTGCATGGATGGCCGCCTTGCAACAGGCCATGCCACACGAGCGCATTACCTTGCCCGACGCCATGACCACAGCAGAGCGTGCCCAGTGCGAAGTAGCCATTGTGGCCAACCCCAGCCCGGCAGATGTGGCAGGCTTTCCCCAACTGAAATGGGTGCACAGCGTGTGGGCAGGGGTAGAGCGTTTGCTGGCAGAGTTACCAGCGTCTGACCTTCGCATCGTGCGCTTGGTAGACCCCCAACTGGCCGACACCATGGCAGAAGCCGTGCTGACCTGGGTTTTGTACCTGCACCGCGACGTTGCGGCCTACGCACGGCAGCAAACACAACGCGTTTGGAATGCCCTGGACTACGTTAGGCCCGAGCACAGAACCGTGGGTATTTTGGGTATGGGTGCGCTGGGGCGTTGCGCTGCGCAACGCTTGTTGCAAGCCAAATTCCGTGTGTTGGGCTGGAGCCGCGAGGCCACGCCCATGCCCGGAGTAGAAGCATTTGCAGGCAGCACAGGCCTGCAAGCCATGCTGGAGCAAACTGATATTGCAGTGTGTTTACTACCCTTGACCCCCGCCACTACGGGTTTACTTAATGCTCAAACGCTGGGCTGGCTGCCAAACGGGGCTTCGTTGATCAATTTTGCGCGTGGGCCCATTGTGAACGATATTGCCCTGCAAGCAGCCCTGGACGCAGGCCGGCTGCAACACGCCGTGCTGGATGTGTTCAACCAAGAACCCCTGCCACCTGCGCAATGGCAGTGGGCACACCCACGCGTCTCGGTGCTGCCGCATTGCTCTGGCCCTACAGACCGGGCAACGGCCTCTGCCATCGTGGCAGACAATATTAGGAAGTTTCGCGCCACGGGTGAAATGCCTACAGGTGTTGACAGGCACAAAGGTTACTAGGCCACCTACCCAGAGCCGACCACAGAAAAAGCGGGCCTCATAGGCCCGCTCTCGTTTGCAGTAATGGAGTGACTACAAGGCTTGCCACAGTTCTTGCGCAAGAGCTGGTCGATACTTTAGTCACCCACTTCGTGTCCAATAAAGCCGCCAACCGCTGCGCCACCAACGGTACCGACCGCGCTTCCACCGGTCAGAATGGCACCGCCTACAGCACCCACACCAGCCCCTACAGCCGTATTTTTTTCTCGCTTTGACATACCGCTGCATCCTGCCAAACCAACCAGCATGGCCGCGATGATGACAGCAGAGAACAATCGATATTGGCTTGTCATGATGAGTACCTTTTAAAGATCAGATGAAGTAGCAGATGCACTGGGTACTACAACTTGCCAAAGCGCGACTTCACAGAGTCCATGCAAGAAGTCTTGGCAGTACCCGCATAGGTGTCGCATTTTTCTCTCTCTAGTTTGTACTGGGCCTCTTGTTTGTCTGCTGTGGCGTCTTGGCGCACCTCTTGTTTTTTGTCGCTGGCATCGCTGCGTGCATCAGCCGTTTTTTGCTGAGCAGTGTTGTTGGCGCTGGTGGTTTCCATTTGCACTTTGGCATCCGCCTTGGCTGCCACCTCTGCTGCTTTGGCCTCTTTTACACATACGTCCTTGGCGTTGCCCGATTGGTCATCGCAACGCTCTTTAGCCACTTGGTAGTCGGCTTCAGCCTTGGCCACACGTGCTTGGTAGCGGGTTTTGGCTGTGGGTTTGTAGTTGGCTTCGAGTTCGGCTTTTTCTATTTTTTCTTTGCCCTTGGCCTGCTCTACACAAACATCTTTGGCGTTACCCGACATGGCGTCGCAAGCGGATTTACCTGCTTTGTACTCGGCAGCAATTTTGTCTTTGCCAAGCTGGTAGTCGCTTTTGGACATGCCCTGCGCCATTGCTGTTACGCCAAAAGTCATGCCAATGGCAAGCACAAACATACTGGTGTTGAATTTCTTCATAAGGTTTCCTCGGGTCGTGATGCAAGACAAATGCCCCGCCAACCCGGCTGGGCACCCGTTTTTTCTTTGTCAGACCTGCGCCATAAGCCACCAGGGATGGTGGGTGGGTACAAGGGGTCTGATTCAGACAAGCCCAGTATGGAAACCTTAAGGCTGTGGGTCTGTCTGCTAACCCACATGCCACGCTTTAGGTATCCGCGCCTACTTGCTGCACCAAGGCCATGGCAAACCGTCCGTTGGCAACCGACCAGTCTGAGTAATCGTTTTCGTGCATAAAAATGAATACGTCTGCAGGCTGCACCTGGGCATTGGTGTGCAAGTTATGGGCAATGGCAGCGTACAAATCGCGCTTCATGGCGTCGCTGCGGCCCCGGCGCATGGTGATCTCTATCACCACCACGCGATCTGATCGGCTAACACCGTTGAAGGTGCGGCTGTACCAAAACTGGTCTGGCGTGTAGTCACTCACTTTATTGAACAGCTCGTCTTGCGGCATGCCAATGCTGCTGACAAGGGCTTGGTGTATGCCTTGTACGATGGCTTCTCGCTGGGCTGCAGGGGTGTCTTGGTGCAAAAGGGTGTGTATAAATGGCATGGTTTTATGTTCAAAATAGTCAAATAAAAGTATCCACCCAATGCTTTGCGATTCATAAATTTGCAATCAATCAGGTCGATGAACAGCATTTTTATGAACTATTCTTTGTAAGAAAAGCGATTTAATTGCTTTTTGTATGTGCAATAAAATCACATAAATGAAGCGCCGCATACCCCCACTGAACGCCCTACGCGCTTTTGAAGCGGCAGCCCGCCTGGGCCGGATGACAGCCGCCGCACAAGAGCTGTCGGTATCGCCCGGCGCCATCAGCCGCCAAGTAGGGCAGTTAGAGCTGCACTTGGGTCTGCCGCTGTTTGAAGGCACCAAGGCCAATCCCGTGCTGACACAAGCGGGGCGCACATTGCAGCCTGTGTTGTCCCAAGCGTTTGACCAGATTGAGCGCTGCGTGCAACAAATTTGCGACCACGACCAGGGGCCGCTGGACGTGGCGTGTTTGAGCACTTTCACCGTTAAATGGCTGATCCCCCGATTGTTTGACTTTCATGCACAGCACCCACGCACTGAAGTGCGCTTGCGCACCACCGACACCCACGACGCAGAGCGCGACCGCTGTGATGTGCTGATTACCGCGCAGGTCACGGCTGCCCAAGCCAGCAACAGCACTTATCTGTTCCCAGAACGCCTGGGGTTGGTGCTTGCACCAACCCTCGCACAAGGCCTGCACATTGCCAACATAGTTGATGTGCAGCATCTGCCCATGCTGCACACCCGCACCCGCCGCAATGCCTGGGCCATGTGGGCCACCGCTGCTGGGGCCACGCTGGCCACCAAGGGCGTTGCCACCGGGCCAGAGTTTGAGCATTACTACTTCACACTGGAATCTGCGGTACAGGGCCTAGGGGTGGCAGTAGCCCCCTGGCATTTGGTAATAGATGATTTACAGGCAGGCCGTTTGTTGGCACCGCTGGGCTTTGTAGAGTCGGGCTACCACTATGTTGCACAGCACCGCAGCAATGCCCACCCTCAGCTAGAAGTTTTTTGTGATTGGCTGCGCACGCAAGCGCGCAACACGCCCATGCCAAGCAAACGCCATCCGTCATCACACATCGAAACGCAAGCCTGATCTAGCAGTGATAAGGTGCCTGTTTTTGCAAGGAGTGATCAACATGCGACAAACCGCTGCGTGGAGTGCGCTGGCTGCCAGCCTGCTCGCCGGATGTGCCGGTACCGACACACGCCCGAACCCGATTGATACCCGTCCTGCACCACCCGTTGGTGGTATCTGCGACGCTGCATTGGTGCAAAACGTTGTGGGGCAAGGCAGCACGGCGACGGTAGTAGAGCAGGCCCGGGTAAGGTCAGGCGCACGCATGGTGCGTATTTTGCGACCTGGGCAGGTCATTACCAAAGAGTTCAACACCCAAAGACTGAACCTTGAAGTGGATGTAGGTGGCCGCATCATTGACGCGCGCTGCGGCTGAAAGCCTTGCGGGGTTTGGTGCACAAGGCTTTTGTCTTACCAACAGCAGCGTGGGCCGAGCCAAAGGTGATCTGGGCTAACGGCGCACCCAGGGCAACAGACAGACGCACCACCACGCCAATGCCAGCATGAGGTCTTTGGCTGATCCTGATAGAAAAGTTTCTTGTGCCGCAATCTACACACCGCACCGAGCATGACAGCATGGGCCCAATGCAAGTGCCCAACCAGGCCTTGTGGGGTGCACAGACCCAACGCGCTCTTGAGCACTTTGCCATTTCGGTGGAGGTCATGCCCCAGCCCCTGATTCACGCTTTGGCACACATCAAACGGGCTGCCGCCCAGACTAACGCTGCGCTGGGGCTCTTGGATATGCCACTGGCGCAGGCCATTGCGGCCGCAGCCGACGAGGTCATTGCAGGAAAGCACGCCAACGCGTTTGCGTTGTCGGTATGGCAGACAGGGTCGGGCACCCAAACCCACATGAACATGAACGAGGTGCTGGCCAATCGCGCCTCAGAGCTGTTGGGTGGTGCACGCGGTGACGGCAGGCTTGTACACCCTAACGACCATGTCAATTTAGGGCAGTCGTCCAACGACGTCATCCCTACAGCCATGCACCTGGCCACACTGCTTACCGTTCATGGACAGTTGTTGCCTGCGCTGCAAGCCTTGCAAAGCACACTGGCCAACAAGGCAGCAGCGTTTGGCAGCATCATCAAAACAGGCCGCACCCATTTGCAAGATGCAACCCCCATCACATTGGGCCAAGAGATATCTGCCTGGGCCAGCCAACTGGCATGGGCACAGCAGCAATTGCTGCAGCGCATGGAAGATGTGCAAGAGCTTGCCATTGGCGGTACCGCAGTGGGTACAGGTGTCAACACCCACCCTGACTTTGGCAAGCAGGTCGCCCAGGCACTGGGCAAAACGCTGAACTTGCCCCTGCGCTGCGCTGCCAACCCTTTTGCCAGCCTGGGCGCACACGATGCACTAGTGGCGGCCCATGGGGCGCTTAAAAATCTGGCCGTAGTGTTGGTCAAGGTGGCCAACGATATTCGCTTGTTGGCATCAGGGCCACGCTGTGGACTGGGTGAGCTGCGCCTGCCGGCCAATGAACCTGGCAGCTCGATCATGCCGGGCAAGGTCAATCCGTCGCACTGTGAGGCACTTGCCATGGTGGGCATACAGGTCATGGCCAATGACCTTGCCGTTGCCATGGGCGGTGCGGCAGGCCATTTGCAGCTCAATACCGCCAAACCACTGATTGCCCACAACGTTTTGCAAAGCGTGCGCTTGTTGGCTGATGGCATGCGCAGTTTTGACATTTATTGCGCACAAGGCATCGAGCCCAACCGTGAACGCATTGCAAGCTTGCTGTCGCAATCGTTGATGCTGGTTACGGCACTGAGCCCCCACATTGGCTACGACAAAGCCGCCGCCATTGCGCAAATGGCGCATGCGCAGGGCTGCACCTTGCGTGAAGCGGCACTGGCCATGGGTGCTGTCACGGCGCAAACATTTGATGCGCTGGTAAGGCCCGAGCAAATGGTGTAGCAGCCAAAGCCCTGCGGCTACAGTCACACATGGCTATGCAGCGCTAAGGGATCTGCTTCAATGACCGTGCCTGTAAGAGCTGCTAATGGTTGGCTGGCAAAAACAATTCTTGCAGGTCGCTCAAAAAATCAAAGCCCCTCTCGGTTGGGCACACACGGGCAAAGTCGCGCTCAATCAAGCCGCGCTGTTGTGCGATTTGCAAGGCAGCTTCTATGGTGCTTAGGGGCAAGCCCGTGCGCTCCATATAGTCTTGCAGTGCAAAGCCTTCACGCAGTCGCAGGGCATTGAGCATGTACTCAAACGGTAAATCTGCACGGCGCACCTCGTCTGACTGTGTGACCGCTTGCCCGGCCATGGCCTGCTGCATATAGAGGGCGGGGTCTTTAAAGCGCACTTGGCGCACCACGCGGTGGGCAAAGCTGAGTTTGCTGTGCGCACCTGCGCCTATGCCCAGGTAGTCGCCAAACTGCCAGTAGTTGGTGTTGTGCCAGCACTGGTGCTGGGGCCGTGCGTAGGCCGATATCTCGTAACGGGCCATACCAGCCTGCCCCGTTAGCTCGGTAATGCGGTCGAGCATGGTGTAGGCCATGTCGTCTTCGGGCAGGGCCGGGGGGTACTTGGCAAAGTAGGTGTTGGGCTCTATGGTCAGGTGGTAAATCGAGATGTGCGGGGGCTGCAAGGCCAGTGCAGTGGCAATGTCTTGCTCAAGGTCTTGCAGGGTTTGCCCTGGCAGGGCGTACATCAGGTCGAGGTTAAAGGTGTCAAACGCCTGCGCGGCCTCTTGTACCGCTGCCAGGGCCTGCGCACCGTTGTGCACACGACCTATGGCGTGCAGGTGTTGGTCGTTAAAGCTTTGCACGCCTATCGACAAACGCGTGACGCCCGCTGCGCGGTAGGCCCGAAAGCGGTCTGTTTCAAAGGTGCCAGGGTTGGCTTCAAGGGTGATTTCTGCATCTGCCTCCAAGCGCAGGCGTGCGCGCAGGCCTGCAATCAACTGGTCTATGGCCGCAGGTGCAAACAGGCTGGGCGTGCCTCCACCAATAAAAATGCTGTGCACCGTGCGGCCCCACACCAGCGGCAAGGCGGCTTCTAAGTCAGCCATCAGGGCGTTGATGTAGCGCTGCTCGGTATCTGCCGCCAAACCCGCTACGCCAGCGCTGCTGGCATCGGCTGGGCGCAGGCCGTGGGAGTTGAAGTCGCAGTAAGGGCATTTTTGCAGGCACCAGGGCAGGTGCACGTACAGCGACAAGGGCGGCAAGCTGCCCAGCTGCAAGGTGCCGGGGCGCATGTAGTGCGTAATGTCGTGCACAGGCGCAGCGGTCTGTGCGTCGGCCATGCTGGGGGCAATCGGGATGGTGCCGCTCATGGCTGCTGTAACCAGCGCTCGCGCATCAGGGCCAGCATTTGCAGGGTGGCACGGCCTCGGTGGCTGTGGGTGTTTTTCACTTCCAGGGGCAGTTCGGCAAAGGTTTTGCCAAATTCGGGCAGGTACATCACTGGGTCAAAGCCAAAGCCGTTGCTACCTTGGGGGGCTCGGGTAATGAGGCCCTCCACTCGGCCCATGGCGATCAGGGGTTCGGGGTCTTGCGGGCTACGCACTGCCACCAGCGTGCTGACCATAGCCGCACGGCGGTTATCGATGTGCTGCATTTGGTCAAGCAGCGCGCGCACATTGGCATCATCGGTTTTGGGGTAGCCCAAACGTGCCGCGTAGTGGGCGGTATCCACCCCCGGCAAGCCGCCAAAAGCTTCAACGCACAAACCAGCGTCGTCAGCCAAGGCGGGTAAGCCTGTGTGCTGAGCGGCAAAGCGTGCTTTGGCCAGGGCGTTTTCTACAAAAGTGCAGTGGGGTTCCTCTGCTTCACCAACGCCCAAAGCTGACTGCGGCAGCAGCTCTACGCCCAGGGGCGCCAGCATGGTTTGTAGTTCAGTGAGCTTACCGCGGTTGTTAGAGGCCAAAACCAGCTTCATGGATGCCTTTTTTAAGCAAAATACGCACTATGCCTTAGTAAAACAAGGGGTTTATGCTATTAATTTGATAGTGATTGCTGCTGTATCTGCACCAATTGGACAATGCCTTGTTCGGCCAGCCCCAGCAGTTGGTCCAGTTCAGCGCGGGTAAATGCCACGCCCTCAGCAGTGCCCTGCACTTCCACAAAGTGGCCCGCGCCGGTCATGACCACGTTCATGTCGGTGTCACAGTCCACGTCCTCGGTGTATTCAAGGTCTAACAAGGCTTGGCCTTTGACCAAGCCCACCGATACCGCCGCCACCGGCCCCAAGATGGGCGAGGCACTGAGCTTGCCCTGCGCCAGCAGGTGGCTGACGGCATCGTGCGCGGCCACCCAGGCCCCCGTTATCGCTGCGGTGCGTGTGCCACCGTCGGCCTGGAGCACGTCGCAATCGATGGTGATGGTGCGCTCGCCCAGTTGGGCCAGGTCAAACACCGCCCGTAAAGAGCGGCCAATCAGGCGCTGGATTTCTTGTGTGCGGCCAGTTTGTTTGCCGCGCGCGGCTTCACGGTCGCTGCGGGTATGGGTGGCGCGGGGCAGCATGCCGTATTCAGCTGTAACCCAACCTTTACCAGTGCCGCGCTGGTGGGGCGGCACTTTTTCATCGACCGAAGCCGTACACAGCACGCGGGTGTTGCCAAACTCCACGAGCACAGAGCCCTCGGCATGCATGGTGTAACGACGGGTCAGGCGCACGGGGCGCAATTGATGGGCGGCGCGGCCGCCTGCGCGGGTAGCTAGTGTCATGTGGGTGGGTATCTATACAAAAACGAGCCAAGGCTACTTTGTCCAAAGCAAAGCAGCCCCAACAGTGGGCAAAGCACAGGCGGCTTTGGGGAGGTCATTCCATTTCTAAATTATTCCTGTCCATGCGCAAAGCCTCAGGCAGTGCTTGATGCACGACAAGGCAAAGCAACAACGACAAGGATGATTTAGAAATGGAATCAGGCCTTGCGGGCGGCAGAGCGGCGAATGGCTTCGTTGATTTCGGCAATAGAGCGCTCAATGGCCTCATCGTCCAAATCATCGGCCAAGCCATCAATGGGCCCCGCCTGGATGGTGGAGGCAAATACGTCGTCACTGATGCTATCGGTTGATACGCCTTGGGTAGACTCAAACGCATCGGGCGTTTCCCACTCAACCGCCACCACCGTAACGTTGTCGCTGCTATCACCAGCCTTGCGCAGCGCTTCTTCTACCAACTCGGGCACCGACTGGGCGACGGGTTGTGCAGCCAGTTGGCGCGTAATGTCTTCATCGCTCACGGTGCCCCAAAGGCCATCAGAGCACAACAAAATGCGGTCGCCTTGCTCAAGGTGCACAGGGCCGGTGATGTCGTAAATAGGTTTGGTGGGCGAGCCCAGGCAGGTAAACAGTACGTTGCGGTTGATGCGGTCTAGCCCCGGGGGCGGTGCATTGCGCAGCTCCAGGTACGAATGGTCGCGCGTGCGGCTCAAAAGCTCGTTGCCGCGTACCAAGTACAGGCGCGAGTCACCGCAGTGGATCCAGGTGGCTGTACCAGCTTGCAAAACACCCGCGACCAAGGTGGTGCGGGGGGTATCAAGCATGCCTTTTTCGCCTGCATAACGCAAAATTTGGTGGTGAGCGGCCAGCAAAGCAGACGATAAAAACTCTTGCACATCTGCCAATGCAGGTTTTGCCTGCCTTTGAAACAGCGCAGAGATGGTTTGCAGGGCAATTTGCGCTGCCACTTCACCCTCTGGGTGTCCACCCATGCCATCGGCCAGCACAAACAGGCTCGACTCGCGGGTGTAGCAATAACCCATGCGGTCTTCGTTTTTCTCGCGGCCACCACGGCGGCTAATTTGGAATATGGAGAATTTCATTTGGGCTTGGCTCCTACGCCGGTGGCCTCGCCCATCTTCTGCACGTTTTTCTTGGTGTCAGAAACCAGGGTATCGAGTTGCAGACGCATTTTTTCTGCGACGGAAAGCTTGGTGTAGCGGCGCTCACCCTCGCGGCTAAGTTCTTTTTGCAAGGCAAAAACCGACTGCGGGCGGGCCAAGGGATCCAGCGCCATGCACCACTCAACCACTTCGATCAAGTTATCTGAATACACCCCGCGCAGCTTGGTCAGCGCCAGCGAAAGTCGGTCTTTTTCAATGCGCTGGGGCGCCTCGTTGGGCGGAAACCCCTGCATGCAGGCGTAAATACAGGCGCCAATGGCGTAAATGTCTGTCCAAGGGCCCATAGACGAATCGCGCCTGTACATCTCAGGGGCAGCAAACCCAGGCGTGTACATCGGGCGGATGAAATTACCCTCTTTGCTAAGCACCTCGCGCGCAGCACCAAAATCAATCATCACCGCCTTGTTGTCATCGGTAATAAAAATATTGGCTGGCTTGATATCAAGGTGCAGCATTTTGTGCTGGTGCACGATGCGGAGCCCACGCAGCACCTCATCAAACAACGACCTGATAGTGGACTCACGGAAGATTTTTTGGGTTTTTAAGTCCCGTGCAGTGATGATGAAATCTTGAAGGGTGGCCCCCTCCAGGTAATTCATCACCATGTAAACCGTCTCGTTTTCGCGGAAGAAGTTCAGCACGCTGACCACCGACGCATGAGAGATTTGCGCCAGTGAGCGGCCTTCTTCAAAAAAGCTTTTAAGGCCCAAGCGGTAGAGCGACAGCTTTTCTGGCTGTACTTTGGGAGTCAACTCCCCCGGCCCTCTGGTTGCCAAGGACGAAGGCAAATACTCTTTGATGGCCACTTGCTGGCCTTCAGCATCCAGCGCTAGATACACCACACCGAAGCCGCCAGCAGACAAACGGCGCATCACGCGATAACCGCCAATGGCGGTGTCTGGAGGCAAAGGGGCCGGTTTGACTTTGGACATATTTTTGGGAAACAGCTCTGGGCCGAATGGGAAGCCGGATAATCCGTGACTTGCTCACAACACCCCAAGCCCAATGCCAGTCTACAGCATGACCGGGTACGCCAGCGCACAGCGTGGCGCATCTGCCGCACCGGCGGAAACCGAAGCCCGCCCCACCCCCGTACGCCGTCTGGGCCTGGAAATTCGGTCTGTCAACAGCCGCTTCCTGGATCTTGCCTTTCGCCTGCCCGACGAGCTACGCGCTGCAGAACCTACCCTGCGCGCTTTGCTAACAGCGAAACTCAAGCGCGGCAAGGTAGAAGTGCGTGTTGCCATCGAATCCGATGAATCTTTAGGCTTGCAAGACCCACCCGTGCGGCTTTTGCAGCGCCTGAACTCCGCGCAAGACTCTATAAAAGCCTGGCTACCCCAAGCCACACCTTTGTCTGTTGCCGATGTCTTGCGTATTTGCGCCAATGCGCCCGCAGGCACACAAGACTGGACAGACACCTTGCACGCCCTGGCAGAGGAAACCCTGGACGCACTGCTCGCGGCCCGCGCACGCGAAGGCAAGCGTTTGGTCGCAATGCTGCTAGACCGCCTAGGCCAATTGCGTACCTTGGCAGAACAAGCCGGGCCCATGATTCCCAAATTGGTTGAGCAACAAAGCCAACGATTCATGGAGCGCTGGAAAGAAGCCTTGCTGCTGACGGACAGCTCCATCCCTGCCGAAGCAGCCCAAGACCGCGCGCTATCCGAGGCCACTGCCTTTGCCATACGGATTGACGTAGCTGAAGAGCTGACACGACTGGCGTCACACCTGGACGAAATCGAGCGCCTACTGAAAAAAGGGGGCGAAGTGGGCAAGCGCCTGGACTTTCTCATCCAAGAACTGCACCGAGAAGCCAACACCCTAGGGTCTAAATCTGCCGCCCTTGAACTCACTCGCATCAGTGTGGACATGAAAGTGCTCATCGAGCAAATGCGTGAACAAGTGCAAAATATTGAATAACAGCCCACCACCCGCACCAACTATGGACTACCCCGGAAACCTGTTTGTCGTTGCGGCTCCCAGCGGAGCGGGCAAATCCAGCCTCGTCAAAGCTCTGCGCGAGCTAGACACCCTTGTCAGCCCCTCCATATCGCACACCACACGCCCGCCTAGGGGGCAAGAAAAACACGGCCGAGAGTACTTTTTTGTCTCAGACGCTGAGTTTGACGCCATGGTCAAAGCCAATGCCTTCATTGAATGGGCGCTGGTGCACGGCAACCGTTACGGCACATCCAAGCGTGCCATTGAAGAGCGCATTGGCCAAGGCGCTGACGTTATTTTAGAAATTGACTTCCAGGGTGCTGTACAAATCAAACAAGCCTTTGCCAACGCTGTGCTGGTTTTCATCCTCCCACCCAGCTGGGAAGAGCTCCGCTCACGCTTGGAGCGCAGAGGCGAAGACTCACCAGAAGTCATCGAAATGCGGCTTAAAAATGCCTCGGCCGAAATGGCGCAGGCCTCAAAGTTCGACTTCGTTATAATCAATGAGCTTTTTGAAAAGGCTTTGTTCGACTTAAAAGCAGTCGTCCATGCCCAGCGACTCAAGTACGCGGCCCAGCGCCGTGCCCGTGCAGACACCTTCAAGTCGCTCAACATCACCTGACCCGGAGTACCCCCATGGCCCGCATTACCGTCGAAGATTGCCTGGAAAAAATCCCCAACCGCTTCCAACTGGTTTTGGCAGCCACTTACCGTGCCCGTATGCTCAGCCAGGGCCATACCCCCCGCATTGAAAGCCGCAACAAACCTGCCGTCACCGCCCTGCGCGAAATCGCCGAAGGCAAGGTTGGCCTGGAAATGTTGAAAAAAGTTCCCGGGTAAGTCCTCGCTCTCCTGCAAAATGCACCGCAACGCGGTGCTTTTTTTTGCCCAGGCGATACAAAGCGCCTGTCCGCGCTACATTTAGAGACATGAACGCGGTGCAAAACCCTACCCAGGCCAATCCAGCGGCTGCGCACGAAGCCTTTGTGCCAGCCAGCCCCTCTGCCGCAGCAGCCAACGCTGCCGCGGCTAGCTTTGCTGCGCTCACAGACAACCTGGATTACCTGGACGCCACCAGCATAGAACAAGTGCGCCAAGCCTATCGCTTTGCCGACGAAGCCCATCTGGGCCAGTTGCGCAGCAGCGGTGAGCCCTACATCACTCACCCCATTGCCGTTGCAGCACAGTGCGCAGCCTGGAAGCTAGACGCCCAGGCCCTTATGGCCGCATTGCTGCACGACGCCATGGAAGACTGTGGCGTGACCAAAGCTGACTTGATTGACCGCTTTGGCGCCCCCGTTGCCGAACTGGTAGATGGACTCACCAAACTGGACAAACTCCAGTTCAACACCCGAGAAGAAAACCAGGCAGAGTCATTTCGCAAAATGCTGTTGGCTATGGCACGCGATGTTCGGGTCATCTTGGTTAAGCTGGCCGACCGCACCCATAACATGCGCACGCTATCAGACATGCCGCGCAGCAAGTGGACACGTATCTCCTCTGAAACCCTAGAGATCTACGCACCTATTGCGCACCGACTAGGCCTGAACCAAACCTACCGAGAACTTCAGGACCTGGCCTTTAGGCACCTGCACCCCTGGCGGTACGCTACCCTGGCCAAGGCTGTTAACAAAGCCCGTAACCGCAGACGCGATTTGATTCAGAAGGTCCAAACCGAGGTAGATGCCGCCTTTCAACATACCGGCATGAAAGTACGCCTTGCCGGTCGAGAAAAGACCTTGTACGCCATCTATCAAAAGATGCATCTCAAACACCTGAGCTTTGCACAGGTGACAGACATCTACGGCTTTCGGGTCATCGTGCCAACAGTGACAGACTGCTACACGGCGTTGGGTGTCTTGCACCAAATCTACAAACCTGTTCCGGGCAAGTTCAAAGACCACATTGCCATTGCAAAGCTCAACGGCTACCAGTCACTGCACACCACTTTGGTAGGGCCTTCGGGAATCAATATCGAGTTCCAGATGCGCACGGACGAAATGCATGTGGTTGCAGAGGCTGGCGTTGCAGCCCATTGGCTCTACAAAGCTCAAGACTCAGAAGGTGGCTCTGCTGAGCGCCTTGGCACCAAGTGGCTGCAATCGTTGCTCGACATACAAAACGAAACCCGCGATGCGGCCGAGTTCTGGGACCACGTCAAAGTAGACCTATTTCCTGATGCTGTGTATGTTTTCACGCCCAAGAGCCAAATCATGGCCCTGCCAAGAGGCGCCACAGTGGTCGACTTTGCCTACGCTATCCACAGCAACATTGGCGACCGCACCACAGCAGCCAAAATCAACAACGAACAAGTGCCTTTGCGTACCGAGCTGAAAAATGGCGACGTTGTAGAAATCATCACAGCGCCGGTCTCTACACCCAACCCAGCATGGCTGGGTTTTGTCCGCACAGGCAGGGCGCGATCCAAAATTCGCCACTACCTGAAAACTTTGGCCCAAACCGAATCAGAAGGCTTGGGCGAAAAACTCCTCACACAAGCCATACGCGCCGAGGGACTGGAACAGTTGCCGCTCGTGACTGTGGACACCCAGGTACTTTGGGACAAACTGCTGCGATTTACAGGCAACCGATCAGTAAGCGAGCTCATGACCGACCTAGGCTTAGGCAAAAGGGTGGCCAGCATTGTGGCTAAGCGACTGGTGATTTTAATGACTGAACATGGCCACAAACCTGACGCACTTTTGATGACGCGTGAACGGTACACATCGCACGAGAACCTCTCGCAAGGCGCAGTCACAGTGGACGGTAGCGAGAACGCATCTGTTCAGTACGCAACCTGTTGCAGACCCGTCCCAGGAGATGCCATTGTTGGCTACTTGGGCCGAGGCGAAGGCTTGGTAGTACACCGCGCTGAGTGCGGTGTATCTAAACGCTTGCAAAACAAAGACAGTGAACGTTTTATTGCTGTGGACTGGTCAGACGAGCCCACGCGTATGTTCGAAACCGGCGTAGTGGTCACCGTCACCAACGGCAAAGGTGTGCTGGCACGCATAGCAGCAGACTTGGCAAACTCTGAAGCCGACATTACCCACGTTGACATGGACGACGAAGGGGCCTTAGACACCACTGACTTGCGACTGGCAGTTGCCGTTCGTGACCAATCCCACTTGGAAACTGCGCTGCGCAACCTGCGCCGCACGCATGCAGTCATTCGCGCCCAACGCATCATCGCCAAATCTTAAGTTTGTGAAGGTCGGTCAATTGGCGGGGACAGAATAATCCACAGCCAACACGTCTAAAGTACGCACACCCGCAGGGGTTGGCAGCAAGACCGCATCACCCACCCGCGCCTTGAGCAAAGCACGTGCGACTGGAGAAACCCAGCTTACCTGCCCCTGTGTCGTATCGGCCTCATCTATGCCCACAATGGTGATCGTGCGGCATTCGCCAAGATCGTCCTCGTAGGTTACACGCGCACCAAAAAAAACCTGCTCACTGCCGATGTGGATTCCAGGGTCTACTACTTCAGCAATTTCCAAACGTTTGGTCAAAAAACGAATGCGCTTGTCAATTTCACGCAGACGCTTTTTGCCATACAGATAGTCACCGTTTTCTGAACGATCACCGTTGCTCGCAGCCCAATGAACCACCTCCACCACTTGAGGACGCTCAAAGTCAATCAAGTGCAGCAACTCGGTACGCAGGGCCGCATAGCCTTTGGGAGTGATGTAGTTTTTACCTCCGGGGGGCAAGGGCGGCAGACTGATGTCATCGTCATCCGAGGCATCCGTCTCTTTGGTGAAGGCTTTGCTCATCAAAACACCACCTCTCAGAAGCTGCTCATAAGCAATTGAGGAAACACAAATGAAAAAGCCTGCAACTTTGCAGTTGCAGGCTTTCCATGTTGGTGCGGCTGGCAGGAATCGAACCCACGACCCCTTGGTTCGTAGCCAAGTACTCTATCCAGCTGAGCTACAGCCGCTAAGCCTCAAATTATAGCAAGATATTTGAAGCATTCCAGGAAATTTGAAAATTTCTTGGCACTACCCATCTACAAAACAAGTAAGCCATGCAATCAGAAGCAACTTTTGCACGCCAAAAACGATACTGGTAGGGCGTGGCGGACTTGAACCGACGACCAAAGGATTATGAGTCCTCTGCTCTAACCAACTGAGCTAACGCCCCACAGCTGTTGTCTGTTTAAACAACAGCCCTCGATTGTAAAACCTTATTTGCGATGGCTCAGCGCATTAGAGACAAGTTTAGATGTGATGTCGACAATCTGAATCATGCGGTCGTAGTGCATGCGGGTAGGGCCAATGACGCCTAAAGTCCCTACCACCTGCCCGTCCACCTCATAGGGGGCACTGACCACTGACAGCTCTTCAAACGGTACGACTTGGCTTTCCCCACCAATGTAAATACGCACGCCTTCGGCTTGGCTGGACACATCTAACAAGCGCAGGATTTGGGTTTTTTGCTCAAAAAGATCAAAGGCACGCCGCAAATTGCCCATATCACTAGAAAAGTCACTCACGGCAAGCAAGTTGCGTTCGCCAGAAATCACGACCTCGTCTTGAGCCTCTGAACCCACTGCAACAGCAGCCTGCATTAAGGTGGCAATCTCCCCACGCAAGCTATTGACCTCGGAACGCAAGCGTTCACGTACTTGCTCCATGGCCAAACCGGCAAAATGGGCGTTCAAAAAATTGGCCGCCTCGATCAATTGTGTGGCTGAATAATCAACATCCGTAAAAATGACCCTGTTCTGAACATCTCCCTCTGGCGAGACAATGATGACCAGGAATCGCTTCTCAGAGAGCCTCAGAAATTCAATGTGACGGAACACTGAACTGCGCTTGGGGGCCATGACCACCCCCACAAAATGGGACAAGTTTGACAACAAATGCGCTGCATTTGCAATCACTCTTTGGGGTTGCTCTGCCGCCAGCGAAGGCGCGACAAGTGGGTCAGGCTGCACCGTGAGCATGGTATCCACAAACAAACGGTAGCCTCGCGCAGTAGGAATCCGCCCGGCAGATGTATGTGGACTTGCAATCAAGCCTAATTCTTCCAAGTCTGCCATTACATTGCGAATGGTGGCAGGCGACAACTCCAAGCCCGAAGCACGCGAAAGCGTACGCGAGCCCACGGGTTGACCGTCGGCTATATAACGCTCTACCAGGGCTTTGAGCAACAACTTGGCACGGTCATCGAGCATGTTCAAATTTTAATGATGTAATTTCGCAATGAGTCTGAACTTCCGCCACGTAGCGCTGATTGGCAAATACCAAGCTTCTAACGCCGCCGCCATGGCAGCGGGGGCGCAACAAGCGCTTAAAGATATTGCCCTATTTCTATCAGGTATGGGGGCCAAAGTTTCGCTTGAATCGGAAACCGCACTCAATACGGGCTTGTCACAGTATCCGGCTTTGAAGGTAGACGAGATTGGTCAGCAATGCAATCTGGGCCTAGTAGTAGGTGGCGACGGCACCATGCTCAGTGTTGGCCGCAGATTGGCCCAGTACAAAACTCCTTTAATTGGCATTAACCAAGGACGCTTGGGCTTCATCACCGACATACCGCTTGAAAACTACCAAGCCACTTTGCAGCCCATGCTGCAAGGAGAGTTTGAGGAGGATCTACGTCCTTTAATGCAGGCTCATGTCATTAGGGGGGGCAGCACGGTGTTTGAGGCATTGGCCATGAATGACGTGGTAGTCAACCGCGGTGGAACCTCTGGAATGGTGGAACTACGAGTGGAAGTGAACGGGCAGTTTGTGGCCAACCAACGCGCAGACGGTCTCATCATTGCATCCCCTACCGGGTCTACTGCCTACGCTTTGTCTGCTGGCGGGCCCATGCTGCATCCATCCATTCCAGGTTGGGTGATGGTACCTATTGCACCTCACACGCTGTCAAACCGCCCTATCGTGCTTTCTGATGCCACAGAAATTGTGATGGAGGTTGTGGGAGGACGTGATGCAAGCGCCAACTTCGACATGCAATCTCTTGCCACATTGCTCCATGGTGATCGTATTGTGGTCAAGCGCTCTGAACATCGCGTGAGGTTTTTGCACCCCAAAGGTTGGAACTACTTTGCGACACTGCAAAAGAAATTGCGCTGGAATGAGGGAGGTAGCTAAACATGGCAATCAAACGCGTGACCTTGCGCGACTTTGTGATTGTGCAAGCACTCGAGTTGGATTTTCATGCGGGGTTTACAGCCCTGACCGGGGAAACAGGTGCAGGCAAATCGATCCTGATCGACGCGCTACAGTTGGCTTTAGGTGCGCGTGCTGATGCATCATTTGTTCGCGAAGGCACACCCAAGGCTGATATTTGTGCCGAGTTTGATTGCCCTAAGCAACTGCATGCATGGCTAGAAGAAGCAGGCATTGAAGCGACTGATACCTTGCTGCTACGCCGCACTGTTGATACCCAAGGCAAAAGCAGGGGTTGGATCAATGGCGTACCAGTTACTGCCACACAACTGCGTACAGTGGGAGATCACTTATTGGATATCCATGGCCAGCATGCATGGCAAAGTCTGACAAGACCAGAGGCCGTTCGAGCCCTGTTAGACGCCTATGCCGGACTCTCCACACAGAAACTGTTGGCGTGCTGGAACCAATGGCGCATCGATCAAAAGAACCTGCTGCAAGCACAACAATCGCAAGACACTTTGCAGCGTGAACGTGAGCGGCTCCAGTGGCAAATTGCCGAGGTTCAAAAACTGTCTCCCCTAAGTGATGAGTGGGAAGAACTCAATTCCAAACACCAGCGGGCAACCAATGCCCAGACGCTATTGGATGCCGCACAGGGGGCATTAGATAGCCTTGCCGGAGAGAAAACTGGCATTCAAACCTTGCTGGTACGCACACACAGCAAACTACAAGCACATGGCAACATTGAGCCAGAATTTGCCAATATGGCAGAGGTTTTGTCGTCTAGTCTGGCGCAGGTAGAAGATGTGGCGCATTCATTGCAAAGCTACTTGCGCCACACAGATCTAGACCATCAGAGTCTGGCGGAGCTAGACAGTCGTATGTCACAGTGGCTTTCACTTGCTAAACGCTACCGATGCCAGCCAGAAAGGCTCCACGCCACATGGATGAGCTGGCAACAAGAACTTCAAAGATTAGACGAATCAGCCGATTTGGATGGTCTTGCACGCCTGGAGACGCTTAGCGCTCAGAACTACCAAGCTGAAGCACAAACCATTTCCGCACAAAGAGCCAAAGCCGCGCCCAAACTCTCCAAAGCAATTACCAATGCCATGCAAGGTCTGGGAATGACGGGGGGAAGTTTTGAAGTGCAACTTAGCCCATGCCCCGAGCCTGCTGCCCATGGCATTGATGAAATCACCTTTTTGGTTGCCGGACACCCCGGCGTTACACCTAAGCCTGTGGGCAAAGTGGCCTCGGGCGGCGAACTTTCGCGCATTGCATTGGCAATTTCAGTCACCACCAGCCAGTTGGGCACCGCTACGAGCTTGATTTTTGACGAAGTAGATTCTGGCGTGGGTGGTGCTGTGGCAGAAACAGTGGGACAACTGATGCACCAACTAGGCCGCGATCGACAAGTTTTGGCAGTGACACACTTGCCGCAAGTTGCCGCATGCGCAGACCATCATATGGTGGTGTCCAAACTTCTTACGGCGCAGGGTACTGCCAGCGATGTGCAGGCAGTGCAAGGTGAAGCCCGCGTGGGAGAGATCGCTCGAATGCTAGGGGGAGAGCGGGCCACAGCAACATCATTAGCGCATGCGCGAGAGATGCTCTTGTCAGCAAAGAATTTCCACAAAGGCAAACAAAAGCATGGCACTTGAAATTGTTCTGATTACAGGCATGTCCGGCTCAGGAAAGTCCGTGGCACTGCATGCCATGGAAGATGCTGGCTACTACTGTGTTGACAATCTCCCCCCCGAACTCCTGCCCGCTTTTGTAGAGCTAGAGCATCAGCACCATTGCAACAAAGTTGCCATTGCGATGGATGTGCGAAGCGCTACGTCGTTACCACTGGTGCCTACTGCACTTGCCTCCTTGCGTAAGCAAGGCGTACTGATACGGTCAATATTTTTGGATGCAACCACCGATACGCTGGTCAGGCGATTCTCTGAGACCCGCCGGCGCCATCCGCTGTCTAATGACGATGCACAACATGGTCGACGGGCACTGGTACAAAACATTGAGCTAGAGCGCGAGTTGCTGGCAGATTTGCGTGAACAAGCGCATGTGATTGACACCAGCAACATCAGGGCGTCACAGCTTCAAAGCTATGTCAAAAGTTTAACTCCCACTAAACCGGAGCAACTTACCTTGGTGTTTCAATCGTTTGCTTTCAAGCGTGGTATCCCGATGGATGCAGACTATGTCTTTGATGTGCGTATGCTACCGAACCCCCACTATGAGCCCGAGTTGAAAAATCTTACAGGTCTAGATTCCCCTGTTGTGCAGTTTTTGCAGCAGCAGGGAGAAGTTACCTTAATGCTTGATCACATCGAGAAATTTTTGGGCCATTGGCTGGACATGCTGGAACAAAACAATCGCAGCTATGTCACGGTAGCCATTGGATGTACAGGGGGGCAGCATCGGTCTGTATTTCTGGTCGAGCAATTGGCACAGCGTTTTCGCCAGCGCTGGACTGCTCTGACACGCCACCGCGAACTCGACAGCCGCTGAGTTTTCTCATTGGGCGACAAGAGCCACTTTGGCTGGCAGTGCATACAGAAGCTTGCGGACAGGGGCAGGCAAACCGACAGCATTCCACTGATTCGCCTCATACCAATCGCCTTGGTCAGACAACATCGCTTGAGCACTCACATCAACGAGCACAGGGTGTAAATACAAGTCTCTGTGCGTGAGCACATGCAAAAACGGTTCGAGTACCGTGGTAGTCCCTGAAGAGTTTTCCACTTGCTTTTGTGCTGACTGCGCATCCGGAAATATCGGAGGACTGTGCAATTGCGCCCAAATACCACGCGATGGTCGCCTCTCAAGCCAAACACTTCCTGAGGTACTGCGCAATACCAAAAGCCACCATGATTCAGCGCGTCGTTTCAGCTTACGCGTTCGCACTGGATAACGCTCAGGCTCCCCTTGAGCATGTGCAACGCAGAGCTGCTGCAAAGGACAATGCATACAACCTGGATTGCGTGGTACACAAATACCAGCGCCCAAATCCATCAAACCTTGTGTGTAGCGAGGCATAGCCTCAGATATGTTCTCAGTTGGCAACAAATCGTGCGCGTGTTGCCACAACTTGCGCTCATTTGCCGGCACCGCCAAATCGTCTTGAAACCCCAAAACACGCGTGAGCACCCGCCGAACGTTGGCATCCAAGATGGGCACCCGCTCAGAAAAGCAAAAAGCAGCAATTGCACCGGCTGTTGACCTGCCAATGCCCGGCAAGGTTTGCAGTACCTGGGCCGAGCACGGAAAAACTCCATCAAACTCAAATGCAATTTTTTGGGCACAGTGGTGCAAATTCCGCGCACGGCTGTAATAACCAAGCCCGCTCCACAAACCCATCACCTCATCCTGCGAGGCATTTGCAAGACTTTGTACATCTGGAAAACGCTCCAGAAAGCGCTGGTAGTAAGACAAGACCGTCACAACCTGGGTTTGTTGCAACATGATCTCTGATAGCCAGACACGGTAGGGGTCACGCGTTTGCTGCCACGGCAAGGTATGCCGGCCATGCAACGCCTGCCAGTGCACCACCAGTGCAGCCAACTGCCCCTGTGCAAAGGTCATGCGAATTGGATATCGTCTAGCAGCGGCGCATGCTCACCGTCAGGCAAGAAAATCAAACGGGCTGTAAGCTCATGCAGACGCCGCTCTAATTCATTGAGCTCATTTTCTTGGTGCTCAATTTCGGCAATGCGCTCAATTAACCCACCAGCAGCCTGCTGGATGCGGTCCACCGCTTCAATACGGCGAGCGAAACTGCGTCTGCGCTCGCGCAGTTGTGCATCTAATTGAGATGTACCAGACCTGCTCCATAGTTCCAGATCATTGGACGCAGACTCAAAAACGGCACGTAGACGCATGCCTAATGCACGCACAAGGCGCTCTGAAAACTCTGGTTGGGCCAATTTCAGCGCATTGCCAACACCAAGATACTGCACATGGCTTTGTTCGATCTGGTTCAGGTCTTCAATAAAGTGGTTCAACTGAGGAGGCGCCGTGACCTGCAAAGAAAAGCCAAATTCAGCGTTGAGCTGGCGGAAAGTACCATCCAACATAGCGTGAATCTCAACGCCACCCGCCTGGGCCCGGACCAACATGCTACGCAGTCGATCAAAGGTCTCCGCATAGACCTTGCGCACCCCAAGCTTCAGGCCTCTTTGCTGAAGAATTTGGGATAACGTTGCAAGCTCGGCTTTCAAAGAGGTCGCACCCAAAAGGTCAAATACGCTACGCAACAACTTGAGGTGCACTGACCTCACTGCCTGAATTTTGGCACCGCTGACATCAAACTCTCGCTGCTCTTGCTCTATGCGCAAACGCATGGACTGAATCACGGATGCATTTTTGCCCCTCAAGCTTCTTAGCTCAGCGGCTTGGTCATCAAGGTCGCGACGGCGGATATTGATAACTCGCCCAGCCTCAGACCGCAAGTTAGTCACACCACTGGTCACCACAGAGCGCAAAATGGAACGGCGCCTACCCATGATGCCCTGCGAGAGGGTTTCTTCGAGTGCAGGCAAACCACTGACACGCAAAAGCACATCGTCACGGGTGATTTTTGCAACCAGGCCTTTTTGCGCCGATACGGGCACCACTTTGTCCAGCGACACACCCAGCATGTCTGCCGAGGTGGTGCGCTGGCGCAGCAATTGCGCATCAACCTGCTCGGATGTATTGAGGGTGTCCCAAAGGGTATCGATTTTGTTCAGAACCACTAGGCGAGAGTCCATGGCCTCTTTGGAGATTGCCAAATGCTCACGCCATATAGAAAGGTCCGAACGGGTGACTCCCGTATCGGCCCCCAAAATAAACACCACTGCATGGGCTTGGGGGATCAAATTGACTGTGAGCTCTGGTTCAGCACCCACAGCGTTCAGCCCTGGTGTGTCCAAAATCACAAGGCCTTGCTTCAGTAGGGGGTGAGGCACGTTAATCAGTGCGTGGCGCCACATAGGCACCTCCACTAAGCCTTGTGCGTCAGCGACTGGGTTTTCGTCCGGTAATTCATCGTGCCAAAAACCCAATGCCTTTGCCTCGGCAACCGTCACACGTTTGATTTGTGCAACTTTTTCAACTGCCTTTGCTATCTGGTCTGCGTCATGGATATCGAGCGAAATCTCTACCCATTGGTCTGATCGCAAACGCCACTCTTCCAAACCCTGGGACTGCAAGCGCGTCTCAATAGGCAGCAACCGCAAACTGGGGCGCGAATTGGGCTCATAGCCCAATTCGGTGGGGCACATAGTGGTGCGGCCTGCACTGGCCGGCATGATGCGACGCCCATAGTTGGCAAAGAAAATCGCGTTGATAAGTTCAGACTTGCCACGAGAAAACTCTGCGACAAAGGCCACCATGACCCGATCGGTACGCACCTGGGCCTCAATACGTTGCAATTGCTCGCGCACCGCAACATCCATGAGCTCATGGGTGGTCAGCCAGTCAGAAAGCTGCTTGAGTTGTTCGGCAAATTCGCGCCGCCAAGCACCGTGCTGGTCAAACTGTTCGTTGAATGAGGATCCCACGTGGCTCCCGAAATACTGTGATGTCTTGTCGTCTAAATCTCGGCAAAATATAGCACTGCAATCTATGTACCGCTACGAAACCATAGGATTTCCAGTGCTTAGCTCTTGGCGTGCCGCTCAGTGACGCTGACATTGAGGGCAAAAATAGGTGCTACGCTGGCCTTGTTTAAAGCCCTGCACAGTAGATGCGCATACCCTGCATGGAAGACCAGCACGGCCATACACCTGGGTTTCGTGCTGGAAATGGCCCTGCGTGCCATCGGTACTTGAGAAATCACGCAAAGTGGTGCCACCCGCTGCAACCGCCCTAGACAAGACCTGAACGATGGCGCTGTGCAAGCGCTGCACTCGTACTATGCCTATCCTATGGGATAAAACCGTAGGCCTGATCCCGGCCATAAAAAGGGCCTCGCTGGCGTAAATATTGCCCACACCCACCACAACGTGACCAGCTAAAAGCACGGATTTGATGGGTACTCGCCTAGCCTTAAGCGCTGTAGCAAAGGCGTCTGGTCTGAAAGCATTAGACAGTGGCTCCATTCCCAAATGGCCAAGCAATTTTTGCGCAACAGGGTCTGACTCAGATGGTGCAAAAACCACAGCGCCAAAGCGACGAGGGTCATGTAAGCGCAAAACACCTTTGGTGGTCGACAAATCAAAATGGTCGTGCGAACCAGCAGGTGGCATTTGTTGTGCAAAACGCAAGCTACCAGACATGCCCAAGTGAATCAGCAACATTCCTTGATCCAAATCCAGCAACAGATATTTGCCTCTTCGACGCACCGAGAGCACTTTGCGCCCTACCAAAGTCTGTGGCTCACAGCCTAAAGGCCAGCGCAGAAGTTTGCCAAGGGAAAGCCCCTGGATGGACGCCCCAGAGATCGCCTCTACAAAACTAAGCCGCGTCACTTCTACCTCGGGTAACTCAGGCATTTTTGCGGTTCATATTGGGTTTGGTAAGCATGGATTATTATGGTCTGATGGTTTTCAATCAAATTTTGCGTGCTGTTCTGTTGGCGTCTGCGGTGTCAGGCTTTGGCCCTTTCGCATATGCACAAAAAGCGGCTTCAGCTCCCTCCTCGGCGTCACAAGGTCTGGATGCAGAGCTCTTTTACGACGTACTACTTGGTGAAATGATCACCCGCACGGGTGACCCGCTGACTGGCTACACATTGATGCTGGAAGCTGCTCGCCGCAGTAACAGCGAGCAGCTGTACCAACGGGCTGTAGACATTGCACTGCAATCGCGTTCAGGCGAATACGCATTGACTGCCGCACAAGCATGGAAAGCAGCTCACCCTCAATCCCGCGAGGCCAACCGTTACGTCTGGCAAATACTACTGGCACTGAATCGCCCCGGCGAAACGGCGCTTTTATTGCGACAAGAGCTTGCTCAGTCGACACAAGAAGAGCAGCTCAGCACCCTGCAAAGGGTGCCACAAATGTATGGCAGAGCCAGTGATGCTGCGTTAGCTGCCCGTGTGGCAGAAGAAGGTTTGCAAGATGTTGTATCAAACACCCAATTGGGGGCTGCAGCGTGGGTTGCGATTGGGCGATTGCGCCTGAATGCGCAAGATCAAGCAGGCACCTTGATGGCTATTGAGGCAGCATTAGGACTAGAGCCACGCAATGAAGACGCTGTTCGTCTTGCTATTGGCCTGGTGAGTGCAGGCCAACCAAATGCGGAACTGATTGTGGAAAAACACCTGGAGGGGAAGGCTTCAGCAGGTGTACGTATGACTTATGCGCGCGCATTGCTGGAGGCAAAGCGATACGCCGAAGCAGACACGCAACTGGCTGCAGTGACCGAATCAGAGCCTGGTCTAGCAGAAGCTTGGTTGGTTTTGGCCCAACTTCAACTTCAAGCCAACCGCCTCGCGCAAGCTGAAATCTCTGTGCAGCGCTTTATGGATACAAGCATTAAGCGCAAAGACGACGATGAACAAGAAAACACGCTGCGCCAAGCATATCTGTTGCTATCCAAAATTGCCGCTCAACGTGGGCAATATGACGCTGCCCAGTCATGGCTTGATCGGATTGAAGGTGGCGAGAATCTATTTGCAGTGCAAAACCAACGTGCTCAGTTGCTGGCAGGTCAAGGCAAACTCTCTCAAGCCCGAGCGTTGCTGCGCAGAATACCTGAGTCATCTGCGGACGATGCCCGTTTAAAACTAATGGCGGAAGTTGAATTACTGCGCAACCAAAAGCAATACGAAAGTGCTTTTGAAATGCAGCAAAAGCTAGTGGAGCTAGATCCAAAAAATAGTGAGGCCTTGTACACACTAGCAATGCTTGCCGAACAAAATGGTGCTTTGGGCACCATGGAGCGCTTACTCAGGCAACTGATTGCCCGTGACCCTGAATTTGCACATGCCTACAACGCTTTGGGCTATTCGTTTGCAGATCGCGGCATTCGTCTCAAAGAAGCAAAACAGCTCATCAACAAAGCACTGGAACTTCTGCCTGGCGACCCCTCCGTCACTGATAGTTTGGGTTGGGTTGAGTTCAGGTTAGGCAATAAAACAGAATCGCTGCGCTTGCTACAGAAGGCATATGCAAAAAACAAAGAAGGCGAGATTGCAGCCCATCTTGGAGAAGTCCTCTGGAGCCTTAATGACAAAGATGCTGCACGTGCCATTTGGCGTGAAGCCCTCCAAGCAGAGCCAGATCACGCTGTGCTTCGCAAGACCTTGCAGCGCTTAGGGGTGGATCTTTGAGGACACTACTGCGCAACAACGCTTGTAAGTGGTGGCGTGTAGCTTGTGTTGTGTGTGCATTGATGCTTGCGGGGTGCGCCACCCATTACCCTTCAACGCAAGCAGTCGAGACATCATGGTCTGGCAGACTGGGGGTGACGGTACATGGCCCAACCATGCAGACATGGCACGCATCGTTTGAGCTTCAAGGCTCGCCAGAGGCTGGTCAATTGACCCTGTTAAACCCTTTGGGCAGCATAGTCGCTCAGTTGCAATGGGGTTACGGCGGCGCTTTGCTACTCAGCAACGGCGAAACCAAAGAATCGAGCTCTTTAGATGCTCTGGTAAAAGAAATCGTAGGAACTGCGCTGCCCGTTTACTCTTTGTTTGACTGGCTTGATGGAAAAGCATCCGCAGCGCAAGGCTGGCAGGTGGACTTTTCTGCGCTGGACAAAGGACGTTTGATTGCGCGTCGAGAGGCCCCAGAGCCCGCGGTTGAACTTCGAGTAGCTCTCACACGCCAATAGTTCTGTAACGTCAGTCCTCATGCGAACTCTCTACGACGTTCCGGCCCCAGCCAAGCTCAATTTGTTTTTGCACATCACTGGGCGACGTGCGGACGGCTACCACTTGCTGCAATCGGTTTTCATGCTGATTGATTGGTGCGACACCCTGCATTTTGAAAAGCGTAGCGACGGAATCATTACCCGCGAAGACCTAACCGTTGCCCTGCCTGAAGACGACCTTTGCACACGTGCAGCACGCGCTTTACAAGCTGCAACTGGCTGCGCCTATGGGGCTCACATCTCGGTGACCAAACAGGTACCCGCACAAGCTGGCATGGGCGGGGGGTCATCAGATGCCGCAAGCACTCTTTTGGCATTGAATCGTTTGTGGGGACTGAACTTACCGGGCTGCGATCTTGAGCGGATTGGTCTTGCCTTGGGCGCTGATGTGCCGTTTTTTTTGCGTGGACACAACGCATGGGTAGAAGGTGTGGGCGAGCAAATCACTCCACTGCGGGGTGAGGCACAACTGCCTTGTAAGCAATTTCTAGTGGTCAAACCGGAGGCTGGCATTGAAACAAGTGCAATTTTTTCGTCAGCAAGTTTGAAACGCGATACAGAAACTGCTACAATCACAGGCTTTGCTGCAGCACACTACTGCTTTGGTCGCAATGACCTACAGCCAGTGGCTCAAGCACTGTGCCGCGAAGTAACAACTGCTTTAGAGTGGTTGCAACAACAAGGCTTACAAGCCCGAATGACTGGGTCTGGCAGTGCGGTGTTTGCACCAATGGCAAAGACGCTGGATTCAACTGCTGTTTTACCACCAGCACCGCCAAATTGGCAAACCAGGGTTTGTGCCAACATGGAAGTTCACCCCTTATTAGGGTGGGCGCCATAAAGAATTTCGGTCAGTCGTGATCCACGATTGACCCGTGTAGGGGAGTCGCCAAGCTGGTTAAGGCACCGGATTTTGATTCCGGCATGCGAAGGTTCGAATCCTTCTTCCCCTGCCAAATTTTCAGCCGCGTACGGGCTTTTTTTCAGACGCTGGGATGCTCATGCAAGCCAATCACTCCGACTTCATGGTTTTCACCGGCAACGCCAATCCCGGCATGGCTGCTGAAATTGCCAAAAATCTAGGCACCACACTGGGCGCTGTTGATGTAGGTCGCTTCTCTGACGGTGAGGTAACCGTTGAGATCAAACAAAACGTTCGCGCTCGCGACGTGTTTGTGGTGCAGTCGACCTGTGCGCCTACCAACGAAAACTTGATGGAACTCCTGATCATGGTGGATGCGCTCAAGCGTGCATCCGCTGAGCGGATCAGTGCCGTCATCCCCTACTTTGGTTATGCACGCCAAGACCGCAGGCCACGCTCGACACGCGTACCGATTTCGGCCAAGGTGGTAGCTAACATGCTCCAGGCAGTGGGTGTTGCCCGCGTACTGACCATGGATTTGCATGCAGACCAGATTCAGGGGTTTTTTGACATCCCGGTTGACAACATTTATGCATCGCCCGTTTTGTTGGGTGATTTGCGCCAAAAGAATTACGAAGACCTGATCGTCGTATCACCTGACGTAGGTGGTGTGGTGCGTGCACGCGCCATGGCCAAACAGCTGGGCTGCGATTTGGCGATTATTGACAAGCGTCGCCCCAAGGCCAATGTGTCGGAAGTCATGCACGTGATTGGCGAAATCGAAGGCCGCAACTGCGTGATCATGGATGACATGATCGACACCGCAGGCACTCTGGTAAAAGCCGCTGAAGTGCTGAAAGAGCGCGGCGCCAAGAAGGTGTACGCCTACTGCACGCACCCCATTTTCTCTGGCCCTGCCATTGACCGTATTGCCCAAGGCTCAGCCTTGGATGAAGTGGTAGTGACCAATACCATTCCGCTGAGTGAAGCGGGTCGTAATTGCGCCAAGATTCGCCAACTGTCTGTGGCACCGCTGATTGCCGAGACGATACAGCGCATTGCCAAGGGTGAGTCTGTGATGAGTTTGTTCTCTGAGTGAAACACCCTCTTGGTTGTGGGCCTACCTTGGTATGCCCAAGCCACAAGGGTGCTGATACAGAGGACTTTTGATAGAACCCCTGCACATGCAGAGCCGGTTCTTTTTTTAACGGGTCATGACTGGTCGCGGTCTGGCCTTTACAGGAGCTAACTATGAACTTCGTCGCTTTTGAGCGCGCCAAGCAAGGTACGGGTGCGAGCCGCCGTCTGCGCAATTCGGGCAAAACACCTGGCATCGTCTACGGTGGTGCCACTGAACCCCAACTGATTGAGATCGACCACAATGCTTTGTGGCACGCCCTCAAAAAAGAAGCCTTCCACTCCAGCGTTCTGGACATGGAAGTTGCTGGTAAAGCCAGCAAGGTTTTGTTGCGCGATGTGCAATATCACCCCTACAAGCAACTGGTGCTGCACATTGACTTCCAGCGCGTGGACGAAAAAACCAAGCTGCACATGAAGGTGCCACTGCACTTTAGCGGCGCAGAAGAATCGCCAGCCGTCAAGATCGACAAGTGCATGGTCAACCCCATCGTGAACGAATTGGACGTCAGCTGCATGCCATCTGACCTGCCTGAGTTCATCTCGGTAGACCTGAGCAAGCTGCAAAAGGGTGTTTCTTTGCACCTGAAAGATATCAAGTTGCCCAAGGGCGTAAGCGCAGTGATTCGCGGTGGTCAAAACAACCCCGTGCTGGTCTCTGTGGTCAACCCCGTTGTAGAAGTTGCCGCACCTGCTGCCGATGCAGCACCAGCGGCCGATGCCAAAGGTAAAGGCAAGAAGAAGTAAGCACCACGCTTTGCTTCACCTTGCTATGTGGCCCACCCTGTGTGGGCCATTTTTTTGCCCGCTGCCGTGCTCACATGCACCAAGCCAAAGGCTATGCTGTAGACAATCCGAGACTGTTCAGTGGACGCACCTATGGTGCTGTTTGGGTACCAAGTGGCGCATTGCCGGTCATTTTTGCCCTTCTTCGTTGCCCATGGCACAAGCCATGGAAGCCTCAGTCAGGACAAAACTGCCTCGCCACTGCATCCCTTTGGCCCCTGAAACCCCAATGAACAATCTCGGATAATCCCCAACATGATCAAGTTGTTTGTGGGCCTGGGCAACCCAGGCCCTGATTACGAAGCGACCCGCCATAACGCCGGGTTTTGGTGGATAGAAGGCTTAGCGCGCCAGTTGAAGGTGTCTTTGACACCTGATCGCAGTTATTTTGGGCTGGTGGCCCGTGCCAATGTTGATGGACAGATGGTGTGGCTGTTAGAGCCGCAAACCTTCATGAATCTATCTGGCAAGTCCGTAGCGGCATTGGCAAGGTTCTTCAAAATACAGCCGCAAGAGATTTTGGTGGTACACGACGAGCTGGATATTGCACCCGGCCAAGTCAAGCTCAAGCTTGGTGGCAGCCACGCAGGGCACAACGGTTTGCGTGATATCCATGGCCAGTTGGGGTCTGCGGATTACTGGCGCCTGCGGATAGGAATTGGGCACCCCGGCGTCAAATCAGAAGTGGCAAATTGGGTGTTGAAAAAACCTGCGCCAGAACAACGCGAGCTGATCGAAGCATCGATTAACCACAGTTTGCGTGCCTACCCTGCCCTACTTGCTGGCGATATGGACAAAGCTACGTTGCAGATCCACACCACGAAGCCACCTCGCAGCAAACCACCGCGCCCTGATGGCCTAGGGCAGCAGCTGGTACAAATTGAAAAATAACCAACATAGATGCTATTATTTTTATAGCACAATATGCTTGATTTACTAAGGCACAGCGCCAAAAAAGCTTAAAAATGCTCTCACAAAGGCTTTTGAGTCGCCTGTAGACGTTGAAACTTCTGCCACAAGGTTTCACGGGTTTCCACAAAAGCGGGGTTGACCGGAATACAGGCGACAGGACAGACCTGTACACATTGGGGTTCATCAAAGTGCCCCACGCATTCCGTGCATTTGTGGGGATCGATCTCGTAAATCTCAACGCCCATGTAAATGGCCTGGTTAGGGCATTCGGGCTCACAGACATCACAGTTGATGCATTCGTCAGTGATGGTCAGTGCCATAGGGCCTCCGCGTGCAAAGTCTTATCGCAGCACAAAACTCTTAAGCCACGATGGTAGCGGCAAGCCTGTCGACAAGCGCTCCATAAAAAAAGCCCCCACCGCAGCCATGGAAGGCAAGCGCAGTAGAGGCTGGCACACCCTGGCAGACCAAGCCAAACTCGGCGCGGCCTGCGCTTGGGCTTTATCAAGCCTTAGTTCAGACCAAAAGGCATAGGCATTTCTTTGCCGTTGAGCTCAAGCTTGCCAGCAGCAATGCGTAACTTGCTGGTCAGGTGTTTATCTTGCTGTACCAAAAAGCCCTGGGCTTCACCCATGCCAACCATGGCGTCGATCTGTGCCTGCTCTGGCTTTTGGCCCATGACTTGTTCAGCAATTTCACCCAACCAGGCCTTGGGCAGCTTGGCGCTGACATCAAAAGTACCCACCTTGAGCAAAGCCGTTTCATACCCACCACTTGCGACCAATGCAGCATCAGGAGCACTACCAATGCCCAAGCCATAGCTCAGTTCTGCATCTTCGCCATTGCGTGTGGCAGACAACTTGAGCTGGTAAGCAGGCAATGCAGCAAAGAAGCTTTCGATGGCTGATTTGACCGCTGGATCTTCAGTCAGTTGGTCAACTGACTGAGCTTCCTTGTTCTTGGCTGCCTGATATGCCTTGACCAGATAGTCTTGCAAGGTACGTGCAGCTTTTGCGTCCAAGCGACTCAGTTGCTCGTTAAGGGCAATTTTGTCGAAACTGACAGGACCCAAAGTGCCCTGGGTTTTGACATCGCTGGTCACGCTAAAGTGCTCGCCTTCACGGGCCACCACAGTGGTGTAGCTGACGTCTTTCCAGTTGATCAAGGACTGCTCAGCACCGTTTTGGTTGTTAGAGGCGGTAATCGATTTGATGGCGCCTTTGGAGTTGCCAGGAGACACCAACCACAAGCCGTCTTGAGGACGGAACTCGCCTTGAGCCGACATGCCATCAAGCTTGAAAGTCATGAAAGACGTTGCCTCTGCGGCACCACCAGCCAAGCCAGCCTCTGGCAACTGAGAGAATTTCATGTCGATGCTGGGCACACTGACAGAAACAGTGTAACGGCTTTTGTCGCCATTGAAGTCCAGGCTGTACTGCATGTCTTTCCAGGTGATGGTGGCTTCGTCATCACCTAGTTGGCCTGCAGGCACTGCCAAACGGTAGTCGTGGCCACCAGTCAAAGGCATGATGGTCGTCAGAACAGGGGCAGAAGCTTTGGCAAAAATGGCTTTGGTCTCATCGTCCAGGCCTTCAACCGAGGTCAGCTTGGTTTCGACAACCGCTGCTGCAAAGCGAGCACCGGCCAAAGGCCCGTGGCGCACAGTGCTGTCGGTAATGACTTTGATGGTTGCACCAGCGCTGGATTCTTGCCATTCAAGAACCGTATTGAGGTGCGATGTGAAAAAACCGCGCTTGTATTCGTGTGTCAGCTTGGCTGCGTCTCCCACCAATTCACGGGCTTCGGCCATGATCTCTTGCACGCGTGCTTCAGCACGTTGACCTGCATACCAAGTACCACCGCCGTATGCGGCCAGCAACACTACCACTGCAGAACCTATGACTGCCTTTTTGCTCATGTGAAACTTTCATTGAAAAATTAATGGCAGCCCTGGGCTACCCACCGAATGCCCCCGCTACAACAGCCATAGGGGGCTGTGTGGCAAAGTGTTCCCTCCTACACACCTGCCACCCAGAGAAATTGCCCTTCTGTAGAACAGCAGCACGGTCAAGGGTTTGGGGCTGATCACAGACGGTCTGCGCCGCTTCGTGTCAACATCCACGCACATTCCTCATGGGGACTTAGGCATTGCTCGGCAATGCGGTAAGGTAGCCAATGGCAGCGTGAACGGGTTTGGAGAGATGCTATTTTAGTCGCTACGCTAGCTACCAGGATTACCGTGCACAGGCCTTACAAGACCAAGTGTGACTTAGTTGGTGAACTTGGCTGCTTAATCGCCCACAAAGCAATTCAAAGCCAATGCTTGCAAGCAAACACATACCTTTGACCTGAACCTGATGGATTTCTTTACTCTTTTGATACTGGCCGCCGTTGGAGGGCTCATCCTCAATGGTCAGCTACAGGCCAAGCGGATCCAGTTATTAGGGCTCTATTTGGCGCCGTTCCATATCGAGCCTTTGATGCGCAACCTGAACGAGGGCTACATGCGTGCGCTGGGCGAGAACGAACCCGAACGGCAAGACCAAATATGGCAATTGCTGCATACCAGTGAGCGGCAATTGGCAGAACAACTCCATCAGTTTGCAACAGCGCTTGGCAAAGTGCCCGATGAAGATGCACGGGCCAGCCTGTTTGCCATGGGTTTGCCTTTTGCAGAAAAACTGTTTCCACAAGCCACTTTTGATATTCGCGCAGTACTGCAACTGCATGCACAAGGCATTTCTACTGCAGTAGAGCACAGTGCACAACCGTCTGCCAAATCAAGGGCACGGCGGATATTGGCAGAGATGTACCTGCTGCAACACACTTGCCATTGGTTTTGCAAATCCAAGGCCGTGGCGTCTGCGCGTTTATTGGCACAACACCAAACCCGCTACGAAAGCTTGCTAGACATGGTGTGCCCCAGCACCAAACAGGCTTATCTGAGGCTGATGCAAGCTGCGTAATTGAGCAGCGTCAAGGCAGGAAGCCCGGGTCTATCGATTTGATAAACCCTTCTACCGCGCTGGTGTAGCGGCTGGGCAAGCCCAAAAGCTCATTGATCTCACCGTGGCTCAAATCTTGCGGCAGGGTGCGCGCCTGCGTGCCCAGGCTTTTGGCCTGCACATTGAGCCGTTGGGCTTGCTCGCAGGCTGTGGCGCGCTTGGTGGAGCACACTAGCAGCACTGGCGCGGCTTGGGATGTCCACTGGTGCAGGGGCGATAGTGCACGCCACACCAACGGGTTGGTGCCAAAAGCATCGTCGTACAAGGGCAGATGGGGTTGCTCCATGGCGTGCGGAACGTCCATGACCGCACTGTCTAATGCGACGGTAGCCAGCACAGGGCTAGCGCCAGCGGCTTGAGCGGCCGCAGGATTGGCAGCCAGCAATGCCACCAAATGCGCCCCAGCCGAATGCCCCATCGTGATAAAGCGGGACGGGTTAGCACCCCAAGCAGGCGCCTGTTGCTGAGCGTAAGCCAGTGCACGCGCTATATCACGGGCTTGTTCTTGTACAGGCGTTTGCGGCAATAAACGGTAGTTAACAGACACCAACACCACGCCCGCAGGTACCCAGCGGTTAAGTTTGTTTTGTACCAAGCGTGCGTGCGCCTTATCGCCTTTACGCCAAGCCCCGCCGTGCACCAAGAAAATGACGGGAGCCCCCTGCACGATAGAAAGCGGTAAATACACGTCCATACGCTGAAGTGGCGCTGGGCCATAGGCCACGTCTTGCAGCACACGTACTCCCGTCGGGATCTGGATTGTCTGTGCTGTATCGCCTGGGTCTTTTTGAGTCAAACGATCACGCAAGGGCCCGGCATGTGATGTCGGCGGCACTGCGGCACACAGCAGCGCAGCCCCCAAAACCAAGACCCAGGTACGGTGCATGATGGATGCGGTCAACGGTGCAGGCAAAGTATGGCGATTGGCTGGCATGGTGCATGAGGTGAGTGATGAATGCCTAGATGGTGCAGATGCCTTGTGTAGAAGATTTACATGGCTTGTATCGCCAAGGTAAAGCGCATTCACTGGGCCCAAATGCCTTGGGTACAACCCAGGGCTAGCCGCGTGGAGTTGGTGTCCCCATACACAATCAGGCTGTCACGATCCAGCCCTCCAAGGGGTCGAGGTCGCCAGGCAAGCCATACAGGGCATCGCCCTGTGCATGGCGCTGCTGCGCCCAGGCCGCTTGCATCAAGCACAGCACTGCATCTAAGGTGTCGCCAGTGGCGTCATCGGCCAATGCATCGTGTTGGGCGTGGCTGAGCTTCAGAAGCAGGCCCAGACGGGTCTGGCCCACCTCAAGGGCATGCAGCAGGTCTTTGCGGGCAATGAAGCGATCTGGCGTTTGTTTAGCGCGGTCGTCGCTCTTGTAGCTGCGCTGGCCCAACACCTCGCGTGCCAGCAAGCCTGGATAGGCCTCTAGTGCCACACGGGTGGTGTCACCACCATGCAAACCGGGTATGTGGACGCCTGCGTCGAGCAGCAAGGGCACCCCTGCATGCATCATGTAGGCCACGGGTGGGTTGACCCATTTCATGGAAGGGCTGGAACCCGCTGGGCCGTCCGTGGCACGGTGCGCAAACTTACCCCCTACGGGCCGTGCATTGCAAAAACCTGCAAAGGCATCGCGTATTTGGGGGCGGCTTAAACTGGCGTAATGCTGCATGCAGGCACGCCATTGGGCAGGCCAGCCCAGGGTTTCAACCAACTCCCGGGGCAAGCCAAAGGGCAAATCAAAACCACCCACCCAATGGCCAGGCTCTGCCAGCCACTGCCCCCAGGCATGCAAGGTGGTAAACCGCTTGATGTCCGTGATCTGCACACGGCCACCCGCACATTGCCCACGCGCCACCACAATGGGTTTACGTTGGCTGGGGCTACTAGAAAAATCGCAACCAACCAAGGTGACAGATGAAGCCAGCACCATAGTGGTCACCCCAAAGCCAAGGCGGTTACACCCGCTGCAATGCATGCGGCCCCCAGCAACCTGGCCATGCGGTCACCCTCACCTAACAAATGCCCGCCCAGCAAGGCTGCAAACAGCATAGATACCTCGCGCGCCGGGGCCACATGGGAGATGGGGGCGCTTTGCATGGCATAAAGCACCAGCACATACGCCACAGGGCTGACCACCGCTACCAGCAATGCAAACCGCCATTGCACACGCAGCAATGCCCGGGCAGCAGGCAGATCACGCACAACCACCGGAGCCAGCACCAGCAAACGCACAAAATTGCCCATGTAGTCCACCAAAATCGGTGACATCAACACCACCTTAACGGCATAGCCATCCACTACGGTGTAGCTAGCAATAAAGGCGCCCGTTAACAGCCCATAGCCAATACCCTTGTGCACGCGTTGGCGGGCCACAGGGTCTTGCGCACTGCGCAACAAGGCAGGGCCACCCGCTATCAAAAACACGCCGCCCACCACCCCTGCAATGCCTGCAACGCCCAAGGCTGATATTTGCTCCCCCAGCAAGGTAATGGCTACCAATGACGAGAGCAATGGCCCAGAGCCACGGGCCATGGGGTACACCACCGTCAAATCGGCTTTGCGATACCCCCGCAAAAGCACCACGTAATACACCACATGCAATACGCCACTGATTGTGACCAGCCCCCACTCCAGCCAGCCCCAACGGGGCACGACATCGCGGCCCAGCCACCAGCCCAACGGGGCCCACACCAGCATCATGAAAAAAGCGCTGAAGAAGGCAAACCGGGCATCACCACCGGCTTTTTTGGCAGCAATGTTCCAGCCAGCGTGGATAAGCCCCGCCAGCAAGATGAGTAGGAACGCGTTGAGGGTCACGAAGGGCAGCAAAAAAGCCGCACTGCCTTGAAGCGTTTTGGGGTAATTAAGACCCTAACGCTTATGGCAGTACTTTATCAATTGCAGGGCCAGGGCCCTTAAAGACAAGGGCTTTCAGGCGCGGCCAATGATGCTGGCGGTAGCCATTAGCTCCTCCAGCAAGGCAAACGACACCTTGCCCGATACGCTGTAGGGGTCGAGCTCAGGCTTTTCAGAGTATTTAAGCAAGATGGAGTGGTTGATCTTGGACAAGTTAACTTGGCCCATGGTCCAACCACCAAAACGGCGCTCAGAAATTTCTTCGTAGTGCAGCAGCTCTACATCTTTGTGGCGCGGGTCGCGCTGGATGTGGCCATACAACTCGCTCACAGCCGAGCGCCCGCCCTCAATGGCTTGCAAAAACACCCCACCACCGTAGCAAAGCACCCCGGTGATGCCACTGCCTGGGTTGTGCTGGCGTGACTTGGCAAGAATGGTCTCGATGGCGTCGGGCGATGTATCGACCGCACGGCTGGCGTAAAGCAGGCGTACCAACATGGTCAGTTCTTTCCGGGAATGAGTGAGAGAAATTCGCGGCGCAGCGCAGGGTCTTTTAAGAAGACGCCACGCATGACAGAGTTGATCATCTTGCTGTCCATATCGCGCACACCGCGCCAGGACATGCAAAAGTGACTTGCCTCCATCACGATGGCCAAGCCATCGGGCTGGGTTTTTTCCATGATGAGGTCAGCCAGTTGCACCACGGCTTCTTCTTGGATTTGAGGACGGCCCATGATCCAGTCCACCAAGCGGGCATATTTGGACAAGCCAATAACATTGGTGTGCTCGTTGGGCATGACACCGATCCAGATCTTGCCGATCACAGGGCAAAAGTGGTGGCTGCATGCGCTGCGCACCGTCAGCGGGCCTACGATCATCAACTCGTTGAGGTGCTCAGCGTTCGGAAACTCGGTAATAGCCGGTTGCTCCACATAGCGGCCCTTGAACACCTCGTTCAAATACATTTTGGCCACGCGGCGTGCGGTGTTGTGGGTGTTGTGATCACCATCGGTGTCAATCACCAGGCTATCGAGTACGCCCTGCATGCGGGTTTCCACCTCGTCAAGCAGTTGCTCCAACTCACCTGGTTGGATAAACGCTGCAATGTTGTCGTTGGCATGAAAGCGCTTGCGGGCTGCCGCCAAACGCTCTCTTATCTTGACAGAAACAGGGGTGCCTTCATCCGAGGGCAAGGTTGTGGGTGTGTCATGTGTACTGGACATGTGCAGCATCCTACCAGCGATCTTCTGGCATCATTTTTTAAGGGTTTTTGGCACTCTGCCTTAGTATCAAAAGCACTTTTAGCTATAAATATAATAGCACTCAGTGCCTACACAGCAATGCTTGGCTTCAGTACCGCTTGCCCGTCAGCCACAGTGCCGTGCGCATCATGGCGTAGGCAACGCGGTCTAAAACTCGCTGGTGCCAGTGGCGGTGTGTCTCGGCCCCCGGCAAGATACGCCTACCACTGTGCCGCATGGCATGCATCAAGCGTTGGCGCAAATCGGTGGCAAAGCTCGCGTCTTCCACCACCACATTGGCCTCACGGGCCAACAGCAAACTCAAAGGATCCAGGTTAGACGAGCCCACCGTGGCCCATGGTTGCTCGCCCAAGGCATCCACCACCGCTACTTTGGCGTGCAAAAAACTGGGCTCGTACTCATAAATCTCAACCCCAGCTGCTAGCAAGGCACTGTAGATTGGACGTGATGCGTGGTACTGCATGAAGTACTCATACTTGCCCTGTAGTAATAAGCGCACGGTTACACCCCTGCGGGCCGCTAAAATCAAGGCCCTGCGCAGTTTGCCACCGGGCAAGAAGTAGGCGTTGGCAATGATGATTTCTTGTCGGGCCAAACCTATGGCACGCAAATAGGCTTTTTCAATGCGGCTGCGGTTGCGCACGTTGTCGCGCAAAAGCAAAGCAGCACTCATGCCCCCATGTCCTGGTGCTGGGTGCGCAGCCATACGGCTGGCACGGGCCGCGCGCAAAGCTTGTAGGGCCTGCGGCAACTGGTGCTGGCGCATACGGCCTAGCGCCTGCATGCGCCACCACAACTGCTCCATGGCTGTACAAGCGGTACCCACCAAAGTACCCGTCGCCTGGACAGAAAAATCAAAGCGCGGGGCGTCCAAGGTGCCATAAATGGGATCATGCAGATCGTCCAAGATATTGATACCGCCGCAAAACAGTACCCGTCCATCGACTACGCACAACTTACGGTGCAAACGCCGCCAGCGATGAGGTAACAGCAAACCCAAAGGCCCCAAGGGGGAATACACCTTGAACTGAACACCCGCCTGGGTAAATCGCTCTGCCCATGCCTTAGGTAACGGGCCAGTCCCAACGCCATCGACCACCAAATGTGTTCGTACACCCCGTTCTGCGGCACGCAGCAAAGCCTGTGCAACCTCAGCCCCAGCGCCGGTAAAGTCAAAAATGTAGGTTTCTAGCTGGATGTCAGAAACCGCCTTGTCCATGGCCTGCACCAGGGCAGGAAACAGCTCTTGGGCGCCCTGCAACAAGCGCACGTTGTGGTTACCGTGCACAGCAGCGGCTGGCGCTTTTGCGCGACGCAGGTATTTGCGCACGGCAGTGGTGGGGCTTACCAACGGAACTCCGCGATCAAAGGCAAATGGTCTGACATGCGCCACCATACCTTGCCCCTGGGTACATGCAGGCCTATGGGCTTAAGCCCACGGGCATACACATGGTCTAGCTGGGCCAAAGGCAAACGAGCAGGGAAGGTCAAGGCACGCTGGGTGTCTAGCTCGTGCAAGCCGGTCTGCGCCAGCAAACGCTTGACCTGCACCCCCCAATCATTGAAATCTCCAGCCACGACCAAAGGGGCGTTGGACGGAACCTCGCGTTCAACAAAAGCCTGCAAGCGGTGGATTTGGCGCGTTCGGCTACCGGGAATCAAACCAAGGTGCACCACGATGGTGTGCAGCACCCTGCCATGGATTTGCACCTGTACATGCAACAGACCTCGCTGCTCAAAACGGTGGTCAGAGATGTCCTCGTGCTGATGCCCCAAAACCGGCCAACGGGTCAACACCGCATTGCCGTGTTCACCGTGTTTGGTCACGGCATTGGTTCGGTACACCGCGTGATAGCCCTCGGGGGCCAAATATTCTGCCTGGGGCAGCTCGGGCCAGCCTGCAAAGTATTGGGCTTCGCGGCGGTGCATTTTGCGCACCTCTTGCAGGCACACGATATCGGCATCGAGCTGCTCTACTGCCAAACCCAGGTTATGGATCTCCAGCCTGCGCGCAGGGCCTATGCCTTGCACGCCCTTGTGGATGTTGTAAGTGGCCACTTTGAAGGTGTCTGCATGATCCATGCACTGCATTTTGCTGCAAAGGCCCTGCTCCATCGTCCGAATGGGCACTGGTTTACCCCTTATTTGTGGGGTACCCAGCCAATGCAGGCAAGGCTACACTGTCTATAGCATTGCAGCCAACCCTGGCGTGCATGTGCACCATAACCACTCTCAGCCCAGGACCATGGCCACTTCCATAGCCAAAGTCAAAATCAAAGAACCGGAACTGCCGGATATCCAGGCGCTGATCATCGACAGCAACGCCACCTCGCGCAGTATTTTGGTAGCCCAGTTGCGTGAGTACGGTGCCTCCAAGGTGGTGCAATGTAGCCGCGTTCAAGACGCCCGCAACCGCCTGGAGCACACTGTTTTTGACTATGTACTGTGCGAGCAGTACTTCGTTGAATCCAACTCCTCTGGTCAAACTTTGCTCGACGACCTGCGCAGGGCACAGTTGCTGCCGTTTTCTACGGTGTTTTTCATGGTCACTGCCGAAGCGTCATACGCTGCTGTGGCAGAAGCCGCCGAGTCTGCATTAGATGGCTACTTGCTTAAGCCCTTCACACCCAGCGCACTGTTTGAACGCCTGAGTGCCGCACGCTTGCGCAAAAAGCACCTCAAACCTATTTTTGACGCCATTGAGCAAGAAGACTTTGAGCTAGCTGCACGCCTGTGCGTGAACCGCTTTGAATCACGCCAGCCCTACTGGCTTTATGCCGCCCGCATAGGCTCTGAACTGCTTTTGCGCCTTGACCGCCATGCAGAAGCCCGCACACTCTTTGAAGCAGTGATTGCCGCCCGAGCACTGCCTTGGGCCAAACTGGGTGTTGCGCGGGCACAAATTGAGTCCGGCCAAGCAGCTAAGGCTGTAAGCACCCTACAAGGCCTGATTGGCGAAGATGCCTCGTTTGCCGATGCCTACGACGTGCTGGGCCGTGCCCAAGTAGAACTGGGCAACTTTGAGCAGGCGATGGAGACCTACCGTACTGCGAGCATGCTGACCCCAGACTCCATTGTGAGGCTGCAAAAATTGGGCATGATGGCCTACTACATGGGCGATCACGAGACCGCCGCTAAAGCACTTTCTCGGGCCTCAGTACTAGGCATTGACTCCAAGCTGTTTGACTTCCAATCGATGGTTCTGTTGGCCTTTGCCTATTGCAGCGACGATGACCGCAAAGGTATCGAGCGCTGCATTGCAGACTTTGCCCGCATCCTCGAAAAGCACCCCGACGACATGCGCTTGCGCCGTTTTGCGGCCATCACCCAAACCCTGCAACTGATCCAGCAAAAGCAAGTCTCTAAATGCGTGTCCACAATGCGCGACATGGCCCGCGACAGCACTAGCAAAGACTTTGATTTTGAAGCTGCCTGCAACTTTGCCAGCCTGATGGCCATGCTGACCTCAACGTCCATTCAGCTGGACGAGGGTGAAGGCTGGGTAAAGGCACTGGCAAGGCGGTACGCCAACACGAAGGGTTTGACAGAGCTGCTAGCAAACGCCTGCAACCGCCACCCGCCTTATGCCGCAATCGTCCGCGAATGCCTGCAAGAGATCAACAAAACCGCCGAAAAAGCCATGTCACAAAGCTTGGCAGGCGACTCTGAGGGTGCCATTCGCAGCCTGTTGGCCGTGAGCGAAACCACACTCAACTCCAAACTACTCGACATTGCGTCACAAATTTTGCTTCGCAATCGGGCACAAATGCCCAATGCGAACGCACTACAGCAGTCAATTGAACAATTGCGCGAGCGCTGCGGTAGCGCACCTGCTCGGGCAACGCTAGGACAAGACAATGGACGTCACCCTGGTGGCTTGGCTTTACGAGGTGCCAGCGACAAACTAAAGGTAAGAAGCGACAGCCTTGCACCCCGCCCACCAGAACCTACTACTAATATAGGAGTGCTGATGTCGGGAGATGCTGGCGACGATCACGCAGGCCAAGAAGACGAGCAAGACGCTCTCAGTGCGTTCCGTCTCAGACCCTGACGGTTACCCCCCCCCAACCAGCACAGTTAAGACGCAGACCCAAAAACCAAGAGCAAGAACAGCGCTCTTGGTTTTTTTGGTTCACATCATGGTGCTTTTATAGCATCCGGATTGCGCAAGCGGATGTGCAATTCGCGCAATTGCTTTTCATCTACTGGCGAAGGTGCTTGCGTCAGCAAGCACTGGGCGCGTTGTGTTTTGGGGAAAGCAATCACATCACGGATGGACTCTGCGCCCGTCATCAGCGTGACGATGCGGTCCAGACCAAACGCCAAACCGCCATGGGGTGGCGCACCGTATTGCAATGCATCCAACAAGAAGCCGAATTTTTGTTGGGCTTCTTCGGGCGTAATTTTGAGCGCAGTGAACACTTTTTGTTGAACGTCTGCACGGTGGATACGCACCGAACCGCCGCCCATTTCCCAGCCATTCAAGACCATGTCATAGGCTTTGGCAATGCACTTCTCGGGCGCTGTGTCCATGTAGTCTTCGTGGCCATCTTTGGGGCTGGTGAAGGGGTGGTGCACAGAGTTCCAGCGCTGGCCGTCTTCGTCAAACTCAAACATCGGGAAGTCCACCACCCACAGTGGTGCCCAACGGTTTTCAAACAAACCGTTTTTACGGCCAAACTCACTGTGGCCGATCTTGATGCGCAAAGCACCAATGGCGTCGTTGACGATTTTTTCTTTGTCTGCACCAAAGAAAATCAGGTCGCCGTCTTGCGCGCCCGTGCGCTGCAAAATCTCTGCCACGGCTTTGTCGTGCAGGTTTTTAACGATGGGCGACTGCAAACCATCACGGCCCTTGGCCAATTCGTTGACCTTGATCCAGGCCAAGCCCTTGGCACCGTAGATCTTGACGAACTCGGTGTAGGCATCGATCTCACCACGTGACAAGCCCGCACCTTCGCGTGCGCCACCCGGCACGCGCAAGGCCACCACACGGCCACCCTTGGTGGTTGCGGGGGTAGAGAACACTTTGAAGTCCACATCAGCCATGACATCGGTCAACTCGGTGAACTCAAGCTTGACGCGCAGATCGGGCTTATCAGAGCCAAAGCGGTGCGCAGCTTCTTGGTAAGTCATGACTGGGAACTCGCCCAAATCCACACCCAGCGTATTGCGGAACACCGAGGTGATCATGCCCTGGAACATGTCTCGGATGTCTTGCTCTTCCATGAACGAGGTTTCAATGTCGATCTGGGTAAATTCTGGCTGGCGGTCAGCGCGCAAGTCTTCATCGCGGAAGCACTTGGTGATTTGGTAGTAACGGTCAAAACCGGCCACCATCAACAACTGCTTGAACAACTGTGGCGACTGGGGCAGCGCAAAAAACTGGCCATCGTGCACACGGCTGGGTACCAAATAGTCGCGCGCGCCCTCAGGGGTGCTTTTGGTCAGCATGGGGGTTTCAATATCGACAAAACCATGTGCATCCAAAAACTTGCGCACTTCCATCGACACGCGGTAACGCAGCATCAGGTTGTTTTGCATGTAGGGGCGGCGCAAGTCCAGCACGCGATGCGTCAGGCGTGTGGTTTCGCTCAGGTTTTCTTCGTCGATTTGGAAGGGTGGCGTGACTGAGGCGTTGAGCACCTTCAGGCTATGGCACAGCACCTCAATCTGGCCGCTTTTGAGCTTGTCGTTGGTAGTACCTGCGGGGCGCGCGCGCACCAAACCTTGCACCTGTACGCAAAACTCGTTGCGAACATCTTCGGCAGTTTTGAACATGTCGGCGCGGTCAGGGTCGCACACCACCTGCACATAGCCTTCGCGGTCACGCAGGTCGATAAAAATCACACCACCGTGGTCACGGCGGCGGTTGACCCAACCGCAAAGGGTGACGGTTTCGCCCATCAGGGCTTCGGTCACAAGACCGCAGTAATGGGAACGCATAGGCATGTCAAAACTTCCGGCGCCATCAGGCGCATTGAACAAGATTTAAGGAGAAACCGTGGCAACAGGGTCGGGTGGAGCCACCACGCCCATAGAGACGATGTATTTAAGGGCGGCATCTACGCTCATGTCGAGCTCAATGCAATCGCTTTTGCGCACCATCACAAAGTAACCGCTGGTGGGATTGGGTGTAGTGGGCACATACACGCTGACAAATTCGTCGCGCAAGTACGCAGCCACTTCGCCTGATGGAGAGCCTGTGACAAAAGCAACCGTCCATAAGCCATCGCGAGGCCACTGCACCAATACGGCTTTGCGAAAAGCGTTGCCGCTTTCAGAAAACAAGGTGTCAGAGACCTGCTTGACGCTGGAATAAATGGAGCGCACCACGGGTATACGGCCCACGATGGCATCGCCCAGCTGCACCAATTTACGACCCGCAAAATTGCTGGCAATGGCGCCGACCACCAGCAAAATCACCAAGGTCAAAACGACACCAAAACCCGGAATGTGCAGACCAAGAATTTGGTCGGGGTGCCAATTGGTCGGCAAAATTTGCAGCGTTTGATCCAGCAAACCCACCACCGAGCGCAGAACCCAGACGGTGATAACGCCGGGCACCACCACCAACAGCCCTGTAAACAACCATTTGCGCAAAGCGGACATGTGCAGCAATCAGTCTGACGAAGTGGTCGCAGGAGCCGCAGCGGCTGGAGCTGCAGCGGGCGTAGCCGCAGCAGGCGTTGCAGCCGCTGCAGTGTCTGTAGCCGCTGCCTTGGCAGGGGCCGTAGTGGAGTTACCCCCACGGAAATCTGTCACGTACCAGCCAGAGCCTTTGAGCTGAAAACCTGCCGCAGTGACCTGCTTGGAGAACGCCTGCGCACCGCAAGCGGGGCAAGTGGTCAGGGGGGCATCGGACATTTTTTGCAGAACATCCTTGGCGTGGCCACAGGAGCTGCACTGGTAAGCGTAGATAGGCATATGCAGAACGTGGGTTGGTGAAGCAAAGCTTTTGATTATAGGGTTGGGCTAGCAGCAACGCCTTAGGACTTAAGGCGCGGCGGCACCTTCTTTGGCACTGCCTTCGTAGTGGTGCACACGGCCTTTATGGTCGGGCAGCCACTGGGGCGCGAGCGAGCCAAACAGCATGCCCGCCAAAGCTGCCAACAAGCCGGCCAATTGCTGAGGGAACGCCTCTGACAAGAAAGGGCTGGCAATGAATAACAACCAAACACCCAAACCAAATGCCACAGCCAGCAAAGCACCCTGGGTGGTGGCACGCTTCCAGTAAAGGCCAAACACTAAGGGCACAAAAGCGCCCACCAACGGCACTTGGTAAGCACCAGAGACCATGTCATAAATAGAGGTGCCTTGCATGCTGATGGCATACACCAGCACTGACAAGGTAAACACCAGCACCGATATACGCATGGCTTTGAGGGTGGCAGCGTCGCTCATGCCGGGGCGCAGGTTGTGCAGGATGTTTTCCACAAAAGTAGTGGAAGGCGCCAGCAGTGTGGCCGACGCGGTGGACATGATGGCTGAGAGCAAAGCGCCAAAAAACGCCACTTGCAAGGCCAGCGGCATGCGCTCCATGACCAGTGTAGGCAGTATTTTCTGTGGGTCGTCCGTCAAGAGGTTTTGGGCCACCTCGGGCATGATGAGCATCGAAGCCGTGACCACAAACATGGGAATAAAAGCAAACAACAAATACAGCACGCCCCCAATGACAGGGCCACGGGTTGCAGTACGTACGTTGTTGGCCGACATCACGCGCTGAAATACATCCTGCTGTGGAATCGAGCCCAGCATCATGGTGATGGCCGCGGCAATAAAGAACATCCATTCTTTGGTGCCCCCTGTGGGCAAGAACTGAAACTTGCCCTCGCGCGCGGCATAGTCCACCACCTTGCCAGCGCCACCCGCCAAATCAGCGGCAAACCAGGCAATAGCGATCAAGCCCACTGCAATCACGATCATTTGGACAAAATCGGTCAGCGCAACCGACCACATACCGCCATACAGGGTGTAGATCAACACCACCGCTGTGCCAATGACCATACCCCAGGTCAAAGAAACTGCCCCTTGCGTCAGCAAGCTAAAAACCAGCCCCAAGGCTGTGATTTGCGCCGCCACCCAACCCAGGTAACTGAAGATGATGATGGCCGAGCAAACGACCTCAATGACCCTGCCATAGCGCTGGCGGTAATAGTCGCCAATCGTGATCAGGTTTTTTTGGTACAGCTTGTAGGCAAAAAACAGGCCCACCAGCACCAAACACATCGAGGCGCCAAAGGGGTCTTCGACCACTGCGCCCAGGCCACCCTGCACAAACTTGGCAGATACCCCCAGCACGGTTTCAGACCCAAACCAAGTTGCAAAGGTTGTGGCAATCACCACTGCAAGTGGCAGGCTGCGGCCCGCAACCGCATAGTCAGCCGTGTTGTGCACACGTCTGGCAGCCAATAAACCAATCGCAATGGATATGAGCAAATACACGACGATGAACGCGAGCAGCATGACACCTCTCCGATAAAACACTTGAGGGCCTTGTATGGGCCCCTGTGGTTATGTAATGAAAATCGCCCGGCATTATGAATGGCGGGCGACTGAATTTAAAAAATACCTGTTCTTTTAAGCCAAGGTACCACCCATTGCATGACCAAAAGGCCCAGCACAAAACCCAAACTGCTGTAAATGATGGTTTGCAACAAGCGATTGGTTTGCTGCTGCTGCGTGATCAGATCGCGCATGGCTTGGCTGGATGCCTCGTGGGGGCGCTGCTGTAAAAAGGCATGCACCAACCGGGGCAAGTGGGGCAGCAATTTGGCGTACTGCGGCGCTTCGGCACGCAACTCGCGCAACAAGCGCTGTGGCCCCATTTGCTCCAGCATCCATTTTTCTAAAAATGGCTTGGCAGTGCTCCACAAATCCAGGTTGGGGTCGAGCTGGCGGCCCAAGCCTTCGATGTTGAGCAGGGTTTTTTGCAGCAACACCAGTTGCGGCTGTATCTCGACATGAAAGCGCCGCGAAGTCTGGAACAGTCGCATCAGCACCATGCCCAAGGAGATTTCTTTGAGCGGCCGGTCAAAGTAAGGCTCGCACACTGTGCGTATGGCCGACTCCAAATCGTTCACGCGGGTGTCCGCGGGCACCCAGCCGCTCTCAATGTGCAGCTCGGCTACGCGCTTGTAGTCGCGCCTAAAAAACGCAGTGAAGTTTTGGGCCAGGTACTCTTTATCGAACTCGGTCAGGGTGCCCACAATGCCAAAGTCCAGCGATATGTAGCGGCCAAACGTGTCAGGGGCCAGGCTGACCTGGATGTTGCCTGGGTGCATGTCGGCATGAAAAAACCCATCGCGGAACACCTGGGTAAAAAAGATGGTCACGCCATCGCGGGCCAGTTTGCCAATGTCCACCCCGGCGGCACGCAAACGGTCGACTTGGTTAATGGGCACGCCATGCATGCGCTCCATCACCATCACTTCGGCGTGGCAGTGGTCCCAAAAAATCTCTGGAATCAAGACCAGATCCAGCCCCTTCATGTTGCGGCGCAATTGGGCCGCGTTGGCGGCCTCGCGAATCAGGTCTAGCTCGTCGTGCAGGTAGTTGTCAAACTCGGCCACCACTTCGCGGGGTTTGAGGCGCTTGCCGTCTGCCGACAGGCTTTCTACCCAACCAGCCATCATGCGCATCAGGGCCAGATCTTTTTCAATGACGGGCAGCATGCCGGGGCGTAGCACTTTGACGGCTACTTCACGTTGCTGCCCGGTGCGGTCACGCAAAGTGGCAAAGTGCACTTGGGCAATGGATGCGCTGGCCACGGGGGTGCGGTCAAAGGCCGCAAAAACTTCATCTACCGGACGTTTGAAAGCACGCTCTATGGTGGCGACGGCAATTTGCGGATCAAACGGTGGAACGCGGTCTTGCAGCAGTGCCAGTTCGTCTGCAATGTCGGGCGGCAGCAGGTCGCGCCGGGTCGAGAGCATTTGCCCAAATTTGACAAAAATAGGCCCAAGCTGCTCCAGCGCCTCGCGCAAGCGCTGCCCACGTGGGGCCTCCAGCTTGCGGCCAAAGCGGATCAGGCGCGCAAACGTGCGCAGACCGGGTTTTTGGAAGCTGTCGAGTACCAGGGCATCCAGCCCATAACGGAACACCACCCACAGGATGGTGGCGCCACGCCACAAGCGGCTCATGTGCGGCTACCTACAAATTGCTTGAGGGCCTGTGCGGCGTTGCGACAGCCCTGTGCCAGCATGTGTGCGGGGGCGTCGCCTATCACGCGGGCCAGGTCTTCTTCAACATCCCAGCGCACGTGGTCGACCAGCCAATTGATGTCTGCGGCCAGTTGCACATCGCCATCGATGCGAACTGGGGGCTTGTCACCGCGCATGGCGGTTTGGGCAAGGGCCAGAGGGGATGGCTCGGCAATATCCAGCCGCAGGTCTGGAATAGCACCTGCCGGGGCCACATTGAACAAACCCGCAGGGGTGATGAGCAATGCCACCGTGAACTGCCGCCACTGCGTACGCACCACACTGCCCTTTTGTCGTTTCAGGCGCTCGGTGGCGGCGGGCTCTTGCATCAGTACATGGTTGAGAAACAGCACCATGCGCTGGTGGGTTTCGTGCACCAGCCATTCGGGTGGTTGCAGGCCTGAAGTGACGCGCTCTGCGAGGCCATTCAGAAAAGAAAAAGGGGACTGTGTTTCCATAGTCCCCGATTATTCACTGAACGCAAGCGTTCGGCTTTAAAAGGCTTTAACCGAGATTGTCCATTGGTCGCACCTGCGGTGCTGTTTGGGTGCCAAGGGTCACATTGCCGGTCATTTTTGCCCTTCTTCGTTGCCCATGGCACAAACCATGGGCGCCTCAGTCAGGACAAAACTGCCTCGCCACTGCGCCCCTTGACCCCTCAAACACCAATCGACAGTCTCGGTTACTGCAAGGCTTGGACGCCCGCAACCAGCCAGCCCATATTGCCTGACTTGGGTTTGGTCATGTTCCACACTTCGCGGAAGGGGCTGGGGCCAGCAGAGGCCTCTTCGCGGATCATGCCGGAGAACTCGACACTGGCCATGTAGCCTTCGCCCAGGTCTTCAATGCCGAGCAACTGGGCTTCGAGCATGACCACATCGGTTTGGTTGGGCTTGTCGCCACGGTGGGTTTCACGCTCTGCCAGTTGGGTGCGGATCTCGGCCAGCATGTCGTCGGTCATCATCGAGCGCAGGGTGCTGATGTCTGAGCGGTCCCAAGCGGCTTGCAGGGTCATGAAGTTGCGTTTGGCCGCAGTCAAGAAACCTGCGGTGTCAAAGCCTTCTGGGATACCCCAGTTTTGCGAACCCGACAAGGCCGAGCCGATCATGGAGCCCCCCGTGCTGGGCTGGCGGGCCGCATCAAACGCCATGCCGTTGCCTTCCCAAGGGCGGGCAGAGGCGTCATTGCCCACCTTATCAGGGCTGTACTGGCGCGATGTGGGCGCACTGGCTGCACCAGCACCTTGGAAAGCCAAGGGGGCGCCGCCCATGCCCGCAGCAGCACCGCGGCGGCTGCGCATGACCATGCCCACGACCACCATGACGGCCATGACCAACAATGCAATCAGAAGAAACTGACCGAACTCAGCACCCAGGCCCAAAGAGCTGGCCAACCAAGCAAGGCCCAAGCCCGCTGCCAGACCGCCCAACATGGCGCCCCAAGGCTTTTTGGGCGCAGCAGCAGCATTGGGCGCAGCCGTTGGCTTGGTGGTGCTGGACTGGGTAGCGTTTTGCGCCGGGGCCTGCGTACCGCCAGATTCACGTTGGGTCACGTTACTGGACTGCTGGCCCACTGACTTGCCGCCGCCCATGCGCTTGGCATCGGCATCCAGGTGCACCACAGAGAGCATGGCCACCAAAACCAAAGACCATAGTTTCATTGTCAAATCTCCATCTTCACTAATGCAGGCGAGTTGCCGCGTTTCAACACTTGATTCCAACATGCAAGGCCACAATGCCGCCCGTCATGTTGTGATAGTCCACATGCCCAAAGCCATTTTTTTGCATAAGGGCTTTGAGCTCTTCTTGCCCAGGGTGCATGCGAATGGACTCGGCCAAGTAGCGGTAACTGGCATCGTCGCCAGCCACCCATTTGCCCAACTGCGGCAGCACCTTGAAGGAATACCAGTCGTAGACCTTCTCAAGGGGCTTGGCCACCTTGGAAAACTCGAGCACCAATAACTTGCCACCGGGTTTAAGCACACGGCACATCTCGGCCAGGGCTTGGTCTTTGTGCGTCATGTTGCGCAGGCCAAAGGCCACGCTCACCACATCAAAGTGGTTGTCGGGAAAAGGCAGTTTCTCGGCATCGCACACCAGGGTGGGCAGCACCACGCCAGCGTCAATCAGCCGGTCACGGCCTGTGCGCAGCATGGCTTCGTTGATGTCGGTGTGCACCACGCGGCCTGTGGTACCCACTTTTTTGGCAAAGGCCAGGGCCAGGTCACCGGTGCCGCCGGCAATGTCCAGCACTTGGCTGCCTTCGCGCAGGTTGGCCACCATCACGGTGTAGGCCTTCCAGGCGCGGTGCAGGCCTGCGGACATGAGGTCGTTCATGACGTCATAGCGGGAGGCCACCGAGTCGAACACGCCCCGCACGCGGCGGGCTTTTTCGCGCTCGTCCACCGATTCAAAGCCAAAGTGTGTAGTGCTCATGGTGACTATGCTAGGCGCGTGTGCGCCACAGGTACAGCGACAACCCCGTTACAAGACGGGTTTATGTCTGAATTTAAATGAAATTGGGAATTAGCCTTAGTATTGAAAGACTTTATTGCTATTTTTTACATAGCAAGACAAGCCTTGCGCTATCAGTGCCCACCGCAAGCATGGCCTGATGCATCGGCTTTAGTCGGCATAGGGGTATCGCGGTCAACGCCGGCTGCTTGCAGGCGGGCTGTGTAGTCGTCCCACAAGGCATCTTGGCGCTGGCCAAGCTCATACAAATAGTCCCAAGAGAAGATGCCGCTGTCATGCCCGTCGGAAAAAGTGGGTTTGACGGCGTAGTTGCCCACGGGCTCCAGTTGCACCACGGTGATCTCGCGCTTGCCGGTTTGCAAAACCTCTTGCCCGGGGCCGTGGCCTTGCACTTCGGCAGACGGTGAGTAAACACGCATCAGCTCAAACGGGATGCGGAACTGCTCGCCATCAGAAAAAACCACTTCGAGCACGCGCGACTTGCCATGCAGGGTGATTGCGGTGGGCGTCGGTGCGCCTGCGGTCAAACCGGCCATAGGGGTGGTTCCTGGTGTAATAGAACAGTTTTATGACGCAGCCGCTGCGCTGGCTAAGGATGCCAGGGCTTGCATGCGGGCTTTGATTTGGTCTTCGAGTGCGGGCAGCAGGGCCAGCAAAGCGGCTTCGCGGGCGGGGTTGCGCGGGCGCACAGGGGCCGCCCAAACCGATGCGGGGAAGTGCGTGTCTTCCTTAAAGCGGGCAATCACGTGCCAGTGCATGTGCGGCACCATATTACCGAGCGAAGCCAGGTTGATTTTGGTGGGGGCCACGTGCTCACGCAGGGCTTGTTCAACCACCGTGATGGCCTCGGTGCAGTAGCTGCGCTGGGCGGCGGTGAGGTCCGAGAACTCGGTGATATGGGCGTTCCAGATGACGCGGTAAAACGCCGGGAAACCGGTTTCGTCGGCGCGGGTGATGCGCAGCAAGGCGTCACGCCATACCGGCGTGCCGACCTCGGTGGTGCACATGGTGCAAGGTGCGGGGGTGGCCATGCTTACACCAGCACCCGCTCAATGCCGCCTTGGTTGGCGCGTTGCACGTACTCGGGCATCCAGTTCTCGCCCAAAATCTCGCGGGCCATTTCGACCACGATGTAGTCGGCCTCTAGCAGGCCGTTTTGCAGGTCGCCTTCGTAGCGGTTCAGGCCTTGCAAGCAGCTGGGGCAGCTGGTCAGAATTTTGACGTTGTCTTGCGCGCCCACGGCACCGCTTGCTCGCAATTGGGCCTCGCCTTTTTTGATTTCTTCCTCTTTGCGAAAGCGCACTTGGGTCGATACATCAGGCCGCGTAACCCCCAAGGTGCCAGACTCGCCGCAGCAACGCTCGCTCTTGAGCACTTGTTCGCCCACCAGCGCCTTGACGGTTTTCATCGAGTCTTGCTGCTTCATGGGGTTATGGCAGGGCTCGTGGTACAGGTACGCGCCCTTGCCTTGCAGGGTGATGCCCTTTTCAAGCAGGTATTCGTGGATATCGATGATGCGGCAGCCGGGGAAGATTTTGTCGAACTGGTAGCCCTGGAGCTGGTCGTAGCAGGTGCCACAGCTGACCACCACGGTTTTGATGTCGAGGTAGTTCAGGGTGTTGGCCACGCGGTGGAACAGCACGCGGTTGTCGGTGATCATCTTCTCGGCCTTGTCAAACTGGCCTGAGCCGCGCTGCGGGTAGCCGCAGCACAAATAACCCGGCGGCAACACCGTTTGCACGCCCGCATGCCACAGCATGGCCTGGGTGGCCAGGCCCACTTGGCTGAACAAGCGCTCTGAGCCGCAACCGGGGAAATAAAACACAGCCTCGGTATCGGCAGTGGTGGTTTCTGGGTTGCGGATGATGGGGACGTAGTCTTTGTCCTCAATGTCCAGCAGGGCGCGGGCGGTCTTTTTAGGCAGTCCGCCGGGCAGCTTTTTGTTGATGAAGTGGATCACCTGCTCTTTGATAGGCGCTGTGCCCACGGTGGCGGGTGGCTTAGCGGTTTGCTTGCGGCCTACTTTGCGCAGCAAGTCCACTGCCAAGCGCTGCGCCTTAAACCCCACATCCACCATGGCCGTGCGCATGAGCTTGATGGTGTCAGGGTTGGTGGCGTTGAGCATGGCCATGGCCAGCGCGTTACCGGGGCGGAAGGTTTTCTTGCCCATTTTGCGCAGCAGGTTGCGCATGTTCATGGTGACATCGCCAAAGTCGATTTTGACCGGGCAAGGGCTTTCGCACTTGTGGCAAACGGTGCAGTGGTCGGCCACGTCTTCAAACTCTTGCCAGTGCTTGATACTCACGCCCCGGCGGGTTTGCTCCTCGTACAAAAACGCTTCGACCAGCAAAGACGTTGCCAGGATTTTGTTACGTGGGCTGTAAAGCAAATTGGCACGCGGCACATGGGTGGAGCACACCGGTTTGCACTTGCCACAGCGCAGGCAATCTTTGACCGAATCGGCAATCGCGCCAATGTCGCTTTGCTGCATGATCAGCGACTCATGCCCCATCAGGCCAAAGCTGGGGGTGTAGGCGTTGGTCAAATCGGCATGGGGCATGGGCCCAGCGGTATCATTTTGAGCCAAATTGGCCTTCTGCTTTAGTAAATCAAGGTTATCTTGCTCTTTATTTCGTAGCAATTTACCCTTGTTAAAGCGGCCTTCAGGGTCTACGCGCTGCTTGTACTCAGCAAAGGGGCGCAGTTCTTCGTCGCTTAGAAACTCCAGCTTGGTAATGCCAATGCCATGTTCACCCGAGATCACGCCATCGAGGCTGCGCGCCAGCGCCATGATGCGCACCACGGCCTCGTGGGCGGTTTGCAGCATGTCGTAGTCGTCACTGTTGACGGGGATGTTGGTGTGCACATTGCCATCGCCCGCATGCATGTGCAGGGCCACCCATACGCGGCCTTTAAGAACACGCTGGTGAATGGCGGTGGCTTCGTCCAAGATGGGTTTGAAGGCCGCGCCCGTGAAGATGGCTTGCAGCGGGGCGCGTAGCTGGGTTTTCCAGCTGGCACGCAGGCTGTGGTCTTGCAGCTCGGGGAACAGCGTTTCGACATCGCTGAGCCAATGCGCCCACAGGGCGCGCACCTGGGTGATCAGCGCCAGGGCTTGGCCCACGCGGTCTTCTAAAAGCTCTGCCGATGGGATCTCGTTGGCATCGTCTTGTTTGCCCAGGGGCAGGTTGCCGCGCTCAAAAAAGTCTTTGAGGGCATCGCACAGCCTGATTTTGTTGCGCAGGCTCAGCTCGATGTTGATGCGTTCGATGCCATCGGTGTACTCGGCCATGCGCGGCAGCGGGATCACCACGTCTTCGTTGATCTTGAAGGCGTTGGTGTGCTTGCTGATCGCAGCCGTGCGTTTGCGGTCGAGCCAGAATTTTTTACGCGCCTCGGGGCTGATGGCAATAAAGCCTTCGCCGTGGCGTGAATTGGCAATGCGCACGACTTCGCTGGTCACGCGTGCCACTTCGTCGGCGTCGTCGCCGGCAATGTCGCCAATCAGCACCATTTTGGGCAGGCCCGAGCCGCTAGGCGACCCCAAGGTCGTGCCTTTTTTGCTCTTGGTGGCGTAGCCCACGGCTTTAAGGTAGCGGTCGTCCAAATGCTCCAGGCCCGCCAGAAGCACACCACTGCGCTTTTGCTCGGCAAACATGTAGTCTTTGATCTCGACAATGCTGGGCACGGCATCGCGGGCGTTGCCAAAGAACTCCAGGCACACCGTGCGGGTGTGCTGAGGCATGCGGTGCACCACCCAGCGCGCGCTGGTAATGAGCCCGTCGCAGCCTTCTTTTTGGATACCCGGCAGGCCCGACAAAAACTTGTCGGTCACGTCTTTGCCCAGGCCCTCTTTGCGGAAGGTTTTGCCTGCAATGTCCAGCCGCTCGGTGCGAATGGGGGTTTTGCCATCGGCCTCAAAGTACTGCAGCTCAAAGCTGGCCACATCGGCGTCATGGATCTTGCCCATGTTGTGGTTGATGCGCGTAACCTCTAACCACTGCGCCTGCGGCGTCACCATGCGCCAACTGGCAAGGTTGTCTAGGGCTGTGCCCCACAGCACGGCTTTTTTGCCGCCTGCGTTCATGGCAATGTTACCGCCTATGCACGATGCCTCGGCGCTGGTGGGGTCTACTGCAAACACAAAGCCTGCACGTTCAGCCGCATCGGCCACGCGCTGGGTCACCACACCGGCTTCTGTCCATACGGTGCCCACCTCGCTGTCCAGACCGGGCAGGCGGCGCATTTCCACCTCAGTCATGGCTTCGAGCTTTTCGGTGTTGATGACCGCACTGTTCCAGGTCAGCGGAATAGCGCCCCCGGTGTAGCCCGTGCCACCCCCACGCGGGATGATGGTCATGCCCAGTTCAATACAGCCCTTGACCAAGCCCGCCATTTCGGCCTCGGAGTCGGGTGTGAGCACCACAAAGGGGTATTCCACGCGCCAGTCGGTCGCGTCAGTCACGTGGCTGACGCGCGAGAGGCCGTCAAATTTGATATTGTCTTTGGCCGTCAGGCGGCCCAGGGTGCGCTGGATTTTGCGGCGCAGCTGGGCAGCTTGCACAAACGTAGCGTCAAACTGGTCCACCGCCACCTTGGCAGCCGCCACCAAAACGCCCACCAAACGGTCACGCTCGGCATCGTCGCCGGGGGTGCGGCGCTTTTCGATCTCGGCCAAGCGGTGGCGCATGGCATCTACCAACAGCTTGCGGCGGCCAGGGTTGTCCAGCAAATCGTCTTGCAAGTAGGGGTTGCGCTGCACCACCCACATATCGCCCAGCACTTCATAGAGCATGCGGGCAGATCGGCCCGTGCGGCGCTCTTTGCGCAGTTGATCAAGTACGTCCCAAGCGTCGGACCCCAGCAGGCGGATCACGATCTCGCGGTCAGAAAACGACGTGTAGTTGTAGGGAATTTCGCGCAAACGCGCAGGCTCTGGAGCCAACGCTTGCAAAGCGGCCAACGCAATCGGTGCATTCATGGGGGTCAACCTGGGAAGGGTGCTGCGCACCCGTAAGCCTCGGGAAAACAATTTTACGCTAGGGGGTCAAACAACCACGGCGGGTGCGGGTACTGACTCCATTTCTAAACCATCCCTGTCGTTGTTGCTTCGCCTTGTCGTGCCTCAAGCACTGCCTGCGGCTTCGCGCCTAAGCAGAAATGATTGAGCAATGGAATGACCCGCATACCTGCCCCCGCAGCGCCCAAAGCCCCCGCTTGACCACACCCCCACACCTTGGCACCCTTGCGCCATGCAACACCCCTGGCCCTACCCCCGCTGGATTGCCCACCGTGGCGCTGGCAAACTTGCCCCCGAAAACACCCTGGCCGCCTTCCGCCTGGGCCACCAGTTTGGTTGGCGCATGTATGAGTGCGACGTCAAGCTAAGCGCCGACGGCGTGCCGTTTTTACTGCACGACGCCACCCTGACCCGAACCACCAACGCCGCCACCGCCCTGCCAGCGGGTGCCAGCCCCACAGCGGGCGACCACCCTTTTGCCACGCTGGCGCAACTGGACGCGGGCAGTTGGCATAGCGCCGCCTACGCTGGCGAGCCCCTGCCCACCCTGGCCAATATCGCCCGCTACTGCCAGGCTGCGGGTGCGTTGGTCAATTTAGAGATCAAACCCACCCCCGGCCAAGAAGCACTGACAGGCCACACCGTTGCCACCCAAGCCGCGCTTTTGTGGCAAGGGCACACGCCGCCTTTGTTGTCATCGTTTGAACCCACCGCCCTTACCAGCGCCCAAGCCGCCGCCCCTGCCCTGCCCCGGGGTTTGCTAATAGATACGTGGCGCAGCACAGCCCTACAAGAAGCCCAGGCGCTAGGGTGCGTGGCCCTGATCTGCAAACACACCCTGTGGACGAGTGAACTGGTGGCCCACGCACAGGCGCTTGGCCTGCGCACCCTGAGCTACACGGCCAACACCGAGCAAGACGCACAGCGGCTGGTGGCATTGGGGACGGATGGAATTATTTCGGACAGTGTGGATAAGTTAGGACCCGAGGGATAGTATTAGTTGCAGCTCTAAATTGTTCATCTATTTAAGCGAAGCCGGATTTAAAGCAGAAGCACTTTATAAAACGCAAAAACGTTTTTTGCCACATAAATTCCAACTGGTACAGTTGCGACGACTTCCCCATCTGGTAAAAAGAAATAAAATTCATGATAAGAACTACCTCTCATTCGAGGCGACACAGTTCGCATAACCTTAGCTGGCCGCAGTTCACTAGGGACGGAGAAGTTTCTTTCATTTGTTAAATCTCATGAACACAGTACGGAAAATGCCTAACCAAGCTGGTGCGATTTGTGCCTGTCTTTCGCTATTGACCCCGAGGCGACACATTGAAATCGCAATCGCGCACAACTTGGCTTGCATCCTTGTTGCCCCTGATCTTGCCAAAAAATATCAAGCTGGTGAATATCCGACCATCGAAACGATAAAAGATCTACGAATAAATGTTGAGAAGCGATTTACTGCACTGCGTAAGTCGATTATTTATTCGTTTTTATATGCCGTATCAATTTTGACTGTTGGCCTAGTTTTAGCCGTGGCTTTTGGCAAAGTCCATCCAATGCTTAGCCCTGACTACGGCAAGGTAGTTACTGTGTTTGGGACATTTTTGGCCGGCTGGGGCACTTTGCTTGGATTAAATCCCCCCGAAGCGTCATGGAAAGGCACAAGGCTTGATCAAAAGGTACATTTTTCTGTTGTACGTTTTCTTACCATCGCCGGTATTGCGCTTGCTTTATTTGGAGCGGTATGGTGGCAATAAGTTTTAACCAATAGACGGCTATTTAGGAAACGCCAAAAACCCCCAGCCTCACCCCCGCCACCCACCCCGCCCCACCCAGTGCGAAGTCGCACACCCCACCACCAGGGCCACATAGGTCAGCATCTTGCCGTCGCGGCCCAAAAGCAGCAGGCCAGCGGCCAGCACGGCGACACCCACGGCAAAGTCAAGCAACAAAAGACGCCCGCGGCCCACCAACGCAGGACGGCCCCTGAACACCCAGGCACCCAGCAGCCAAAGTGCCAGCGCCATCCATGCGGCGGGGGCAACAAAGTTGATGGCGTGGTTAAGGGCAGTAAGGGGGTGCATGCAATGAATCAGGCGTGGGGATAGCAGACAAGGGCTGTGCTACAGGCTTTTGCGCTGTGTAAGCCACAGTGTCAGCGATCTTGGGACTAAGAATTTTATAATCGCGGTCTATATGGCAGTCTGGGCCCTCGGCATCAACCACACCACCGCGCCGCTCGACCTGCGTGGTCGCTTTGCGTTTGCGCTGGACCAGATCACCCCCACACTGCAAGGCCTGCGCCAGTCGCTGGTGACGGCAAGCCCCCAAGTGCCGGGCAGCGGGGTAGAGACCGCCATCATTTCTACCTGCAACCGCACAGAAATTTACTGCGCGGGCCACCACAGCGCCCTAGACCACACCTTGGGCTGGCTGGCGCACAGTGGCGGTGTTAGCCCGGCGCTGCTGCGGTCGCACTCGTACACGCTTGAAGGCGGCTTGGCTGCGCGGCATGCCTTTAGGGTGGCCAGCGGGCTTGACTCTATGGTGCTGGGCGAAGCACAAATTTTGGGCCAGATGAAAGACGCGGTGCGTGCCGCAGAAAACGCGGGTGCTTTGGGCAGCACCTTGCACCAGTTGTTTCAGCGCAGCTTTGCGGTGGCCAAAGAGGTGCGTACATCGACCGAGATTGGCGCGCACAGCATCAGCATGGCCGCCGCAGCGGTGCGCCTTGCGGGCCAGTTGTTTGAAGACCTGGGCGACATCAAAGTGCTGTTTGTGGGTGCTGGCGAAATGATTGAGCTGGCCGCCACCCACTTTGCGGCCCGCAAGCCCAAGGGCATGGCCATTGCCAACCGCACGCTAGAGCGCGGCGAAAAGCTGGCCACCCGCTTTGGGGCCGAAGCCCTGCGCCTAAGCGACCTGACCGAACGCCTGCACGAGTTTGATGCCGTGGTGAGCTGCACGGCCAGCAGCCTGCCCATCATTGGCCTGGGCGCTGTGGAGCGGGCGCTTAAAAAGCGCCGTCACCGCCCCATGTTCATGGTGGACTTAGCGGTGCCGCGCGACATTGAGCCCGAAGTCAAAGCCCTGGGCGACGTGTACCTGTACACCGTGGACGACCTGGCAGGCGTGGTGCAAACCGGCCAAGCCCACCGCCAAGCGGCAGTGGCGCAGGCAGAAGCCATCATCGACGCCGGCGTGCAAAGCTTTATGCACTGGCTGGACCAGCGCAGCCCAGAAAGCGGCGTGGTGCCCCTGATCCAGCAAATCAACGCCCAAACCGACGCCTGGCGTGCCGCAGAAATTGCACGCGCCAAAAAGCTGCTGGCCAAGGGCGAAGACGTGGACACCGTGCTAGAAGCCCTGTCGCGCGGCTTGACCCAAAAAATGCTGCACGGCACCCTGGCCGAATTGCACGCAGGCGATGCGCAAGCGCGGGCACAAACCGCGCAGACGGTATCGCGCTTGTTTTTGCGCTCACAGGCCAAAAACGGTCTCTAGCGACGATTTTTAAAGCCAAATAAGGCTTATGCCTTAGTAAATCAAGCACAGTTTGCTATTTATTTTATAGCAAATTAATCTTTATCTGCTGACCCTCCCCCATGAAACCATTTCTTCGCCAACAGCTAGAACGCTATGCCCAACGCCTGGGGGAGCTGGACTTTTTGCTCTCGCGCGAGGACATCATGGCCGACATGGCGCAGTACCGCGTGCTGTCGCGCGAACACGCTGAGGTAACGCAAGTGGCAGGCCGCTATGCCCGCTACACCCAGCGCGAAGCTGACTTGGCGGGCGCGCAAGACATGCTCAGCGACCCCGATATGGCCGAAATGGCGCAAGACGAAATCACCAGCGCCCAAGCCGAGCTGCTGCAACTAGAGGACGAACTGCAACGCCTGCTGCTGCCCAAAGACCCCGACGACGCCCGCAATGCGTTTGTAGAAATCCGCGCAGGCACGGGCGGTGATGAGTCGGCTTTGTTTGCAGGCGACCTGACCCGCATGTACACCCGCTACGCCGCCAACCTGGGCTGGCGCGTAGAGGTGGTCAGCGAAAACGCGGCCGAACTGGGTGGCTACAAAGAAATCGTGCTGCGCATAGAAGGCCCACCGGGCAGCGGGCCGTTTGGCAGCGGCGTTTATGGCAGCCTCAAGTTTGAGTCCGGCGGCCACCGTGTGCAGCGCGTGCCCGCTACCGAGACCCAAGGCCGCATCCACACCAGCGCCTGCACCGTGGCCGTGATGCCCGAGCCCGACGAGCACGAGGCCATCAAGCTCAACCCCGCCGACCTGCGCATAGATACCTTTCGCGCCAGCGGCGCAGGCGGCCAGCACATCAACAAAACCGACTCTGCCGTGCGCGTGGTGCACTTACCCACCGGCATCGTGGCCGAATGCCAAGACGGCCGCAGCCAGCACAGCAACAAAGCCAAAGCCCTGCAAGTGCTACAAGCCCGCATCCAAGAAAAAGAACGCAGCGAACGTGCCGCCAAAGAAGCCGCCTTGCGCAAAGGCCTGATCGGCAGCGGCGACCGCAGCGACCGCATCCGTACCTACAACTTCCCCCAAGGGCGCTTAACCGACCACCGCATCAACCTGACCTTGTACAAACTGCTGCAAGTGATGGAAGGCGACCTGGGCGACGTCCTACAAGCCCTGGGCCACGCCCACGAGGCAGAGCAACTGCAAGAGCTGGAAGCGGCCGGGGCGCATTAAAACCATTCCCATCACCCATCACAACGGTAACAACATGACCCGAACCCAATTTCGCGTGCTTTTGACTTTAAGCATCGTCGCAGCATTTTTAAGCGCTGGTGTGGACTTTGCATTCCCACAATGGACTGAGGCATTCGACAAAGTTCTGGAACAGCAGGCAATCGATGAAATAACAGAAGCCGCCAATGAAGACTTTATGCTGACAAAGCTAATTGCCCTATCGGTGGTGGGTGTGATTTTTGTGGTTGCTTGCGTCACTGTCACTGTGGGCTTGTTCAGGTTTAGTCCATGGGCACCACGGTTGAACTTGGTTTTGACCTTATTGGCATTGGTCGGCACGGCCTTTATGGGCCCACTAGTGCAATCTGGCTTGGCATCTACTTTCTACGAAGTCTCCAGTCTTTTATGGGGGGCAATCATGGTCGCCCCCTACCTTTCACCTGTCTCCGGGTACTTCGCACGCACTCAGCCGTAATACAGAGCCAAAGTGCACGCGTCAGTCACTAACACCCCCACCGTCAACCAAGCCCTGGCCCAAGCCCATACCCTGGGCCTGGAGCGCATAGACGCCCAACGCCTGCTGCTGCACGCCCTGGGCCGCCCGCTGGATGACCGTGCCTGGCTGCTGGCGCACGATACCGATGCCCTGCCCGCCACCGCCGCCCAGCATTACCTGGCCCTGTGCCAACAACGCGCCAGCGGCATGCCTGTGGCCTACCTGACGGGCTACAAAGAGTTTTACGGCCTGACGCTGCACATTGACGCCCGCGTGCTAGACCCCCGCCCCGACACCGAAACCCTGGTGGACTGGGCACTGGCCGCCATAAGCGCCCTGCCCACCCCGCGCGTGCTGGACTTGGGCACAGGCAGCGGTGCCATTGCCCTGGCGGTACAAAAGCACCACCCCAGCGCCCAAGTGCTGGCCGCAGATGCCAGCACTGACGCCTTGGCCGTGGCCCGCCATAACGGCGAGCGTTTAGGCCTAGCAGTGCAGTGGCTGCACAGCAACTGGCTGCACAACGTGACTGGGGTGTTTGACCTGATCTTGTCCAACCCACCCTACATTGCCAGTGCAGACCCCCACTTGGCCGCCCTGGCACACGAGCCCCTGCAAGCCTTGGCCAGCGGGGCCGATGGCCTGGACGACATTCGCACCATCGTGGCGCAAGCCCCTGGGCACTTAGCCCCTGGCGGCTGGCTGCTGCTAGAGCACGGCTACGACCAAGCCAGCGCCGTGCGGACGTTGCTGCAAGAGCACTGTTTTACCCAGGTGCAAAGCCGCTGCGACTTGGCAGGCATTGAGCGCTGTAGCGGCGGCGCTTGGTCTGCGTAGTCCTGCCAACACCCTGGGTAAAGTAAGCCCACTGCCAAGCAACGATAATCTGGCCCCATCACGTTTTGCCCACCAACGGACACACACCATGAGCGACAACACCCAACAACGTATCGACGAACTCGTTAAAAACAACGACATCCTACTGTTCATGAAAGGCAATGCCAGCTTTCCGATGTGCGGCTTTTCTGGCCGTGCAGTGCAGCTGCTCAAGGCCTGCGGGGTCGATGCCAAAGCCATCACCACCGTCAACGTGCTGGAAGACGACGCCATTCGCCAAGGCATCAAAGAGTACAGCCAGTGGCCCACGATCCCGCAGCTGTACATCAAGGGCGAATTTATTGGCGGCTCAGACATCATGATGGAGATGTACGAGTCCGGCGAGCTGCGCCAGTTGCTGGGTAATTAAGGCTCGCAAGCCGCGCCGCTACCCCCTCAAAAAGCCTCAGCACAGTGCCAATGCCAGTCAGTTAAGGCCTGACTGGCATTTTTTTGTTGGGAATTTATGCGCCCGGTTTTTGACCTCGCGAGGATATGAGCGATCGGGTCGTCTTGGTGGCAAGACGAAGTAGTGCGCCCGCTCATATAAGCCAGCCATCCGAGCAGGCAGTGTGCCGGGTGTGTGCAAGCTGGCCGACTGGAGCAAGCCCACGATGGCGTACTGCGCAGTATGGAAACTGATGCGCTGCGGCGGGACACCAGCATGCTGGGCCATCTTGCGCATGCACCGTCGCAGCAGCATGTGGGCAATCAACAGACCCCCAACCTCCTGCTTGACCAGCTCCGGTTGCTTGCTGCGTAGCACCGCCTGGCCGTCGTGCAGGGATTGCTTGATATCCCTGAACGCCAATTCGATCTCCCAGCGCTGGCGGTACAACTGCGCCAGGGCCTGTGCTGGGTGAGCCTGGGGATCCAGCAGCGAGGTGATGAAGCGCCGCGTCTGGCCTTTGACCGTCACCGTGATGAGCCGGGTTTGCCAATGAAGGGACAGTGTGGGATCGAGCTGGCGCGCGCGTTGCGAGATGGGCCAGTGGATGATCTGGTCGTTGGCCGAGAGGTGCTGCACGACTTCGTGGCGCAGATTGTCTTTGACACGCATGAGCCAGTGACGCAGCTGGCCGCGCTGCCATTTGAGTAAGAACGCCTCGCTGAAGTAGGCGCAATCAAACACCGTCAGCGAGTCATCAATGCCTTGGTGTTGTCAGCCAGGGTCAGCTCGCCTTGGTCTATCCCTCCCAGTTGAGCATCCAGCAGTTCATGGGTATCGGTATCGAGTAGACACACCGCACGCAGCTGAGGCCACGGCAGGGGCCCATGCTGTGTCGCACAACTGCCCAGCGACGCTCGGTTCTCGGGCGTGTCCGGGGCTAACCAAACCACGCCATCGACTGCCAGCACGCGCAGTGCGGTACCCGAGCCAGGACGGCTCCAGGCCCGGGTGAGCAATTGGAAGAGCTCCTGAAGTGGCTGGCTGCCCAGGCGCTGGCGGGCTTGCACGCTGGTGCTAGGCGCAGGAAGCGTTTGAGCGTCCAAACTCAGTGAGAGTTGATGCACGACCTGCCACATGGGCAGTTGCCGGTTCAGAGACAGCCCGATCACCAGCCGTACGCCTTGCTCGGCGGGAAGCTTGCGGCGTCGGATGCTGGCCTTGCCACTGACCAGCAGGGCTTGCTCAATCCGGTCCTTGTCGATGAGCTGCGAGAACTGCGCCAAAGCATCGGCGGGCGCATGTTGCAGGGTTTGGGCAAGCGTATTTTGGAGAAGGCGCAAAACAAAAAGGGGACATGTTGAACACGTCCCCTTTTTACCGCCTACACAGCAGCTATGGGCTTAACTGACTGGCATTACCCACAAAGGGTGCTTTTGCTTGTGTACCGGGCAAAGCTTTGGGGCCATAGTGCCCCAAGCTATTTGCGCAAGCATCAACCCATGTGCAGGCCGCCGTTGACGGAAAAGTCTGCACCGGTGGCATAACCACCTTCTTCCGAAGCCAGCCAGGCAATGATCGAAGCGATCTCGCTGGGCTCACCCAGGCGCTTGACGGGAACCGTGGCAACGATCTTTTCCAGCACATCGGGGCGAATGGCACGCACCATGTCAGTGCCAATGTAGCCAGGGCTCACGGTATTGACGGTAACGCCTTTGGTGGCCAACTCTTGGGCCAACGCCATCGAGAAACCGTGCATACCCGCCTTGGCAGCAGAGTAGTTGGTTTGCCCAGCCTGGCCTTTTTCGCCGTTCACGCTGCTGATGTTGATGATTCGGCCCCAGCCTTTTTCCACCATATCGCCTACCACCTGCTTGGTGACGTTGAACATGCTGTTGAGGTTGGTTTCAATAACAGCATCCCAGTCTTCGCGGGACATCTTCACAAACATACGGTCGCGCGTAATGCCTGCGTTGTTCACCAGCACATCAATGGTGCCGTGCTCTGCCTTGGTTTTGGCAAAAGCCTCCACGGTGGAGTCCCAGTCACCCACATTGCCTACCGACGCATAAAACGTGTAGCCCAATGCTTTTTGCTCCCCCAGCCATTTGGCGTGGTCACGGGTAGGGCCACAACCTGCGATGACTTTGAAACCGTCTTTGTGCAGGCGTTGGCAGATGGCGGTACCAATACCACCCATACCACCAGTGACATACGCTACTTTTTGGCTCATGAAATTGCTCCTTGTTATTTGAATCTACAGCCCAACACTTTACCGAGTAAAACCGCAGGGCCAGATGCGGTAAATACTAAAGCCATGCAGGCTGACCGCCCGCATGGCCATATTGCTTAACGCTCCAGAGCCAGAGCAACACCCATGCCACCACCGATGCACAAGGCAGCCAGGCCTTTTTTGGCATCGCGGCGCTGCATTTCGTGCAGCAGCGTCACCAAAATGCGGCAACCCGATGCGCCAATGGGGTGGCCGATGGCAATGGCGCCACCGTTGACGTTGACCTTGCTGGGGTCGGCACCCAACTCTTGGTTCACTGCGCAGGCCTGGGCAGCAAATGCTTCATTGAGCTCGAACAGATCCACGTCTGCCACACCCCAGCCTGCGCGCTGCAAGGCTTTGCGGCTGGCAGAGACCGGGCCCATGCCCATGGTGGCGGGGTCCAAGCCTGTGGTGCCAAACGATGCAATGCGCGCCAGCGGTTTGAGGCCCAAGGCAGCAGCTTTTTTGGCGGTCATGACCACCACAGCAGCTGCACCGTCGTTAATGCCCGATGCGTTACCAGCGGTCACGCTACCGGCTTTGTCAAACGCTGGGCGCAGGCCTGCCAGCGCTTCGGCGTTGGTTTTGCGGTTCAAGTATTCGTCCGCGCTGAAAACAATGGGGTCGCCCTTTTTCTGCGGGATGTGCACGGGCACGATTTCCGCGTCAAACTTGCCCGCGTCTTGTGCTGCGGCAGCCTTTTGCTGGCTGGCCAGGGCCAGGGCGTCTTGCATATCGCGGGAGATGCCATAAGCCTTGGCAACGTTTTCAGCGGTGATGCCCATGTGGTACTGGTTGTAGACGTCCCACAAACCATCAACGATCATGGAATCGATCATTTTCCAGTCGCCCATGCGTTGGCCATCGCGCGAACCTGCCAACACGTGTGGCGAGAGGCTCATGTTTTCCTGGCCACCGGCCACCACGATTTCGCTGTCGCCCCATGCCACGGCTTGTGCCGCCAGCATCACGGCCTTTAAGCCCGATCCACACACGGCGTTAATGGTCAGTGCGGGCGTTTCTTTGGCAATGCCTGCTTTCATCATTGCTTGGCGGGCTGGGTTTTGGCCCGCGCCAGCGGCCAGCACTTGGCCCATGATGACTTCGCCTACCTGGTCGGCCTGGACACCAGCACGTGCAATGGCCTCGCGGATGACGATCGAACCCAATTCGGTTGCCGGAATTTTGGCCAAAGCGCCACCAAACTTGCCAACACCTGTGCGGGCTGCAGAAACAATAACGATGTCTTCCATGAGGGATCCTTTCTTATGGGGTTCTAAAAATAAAGCGAGCGTTGGGCCAGGTATCCGGTAGTGGCCCAAAGACTCAGGGGGTCAAAAAACCAAGTGTCAGGCGCGCTGGCGCACGTAACGCCCTGGGGCTGGCTCAATCACTTTGTGGTGAGCGTTGCCATAGGTTTTGGGAGGTGCCACCAGTTTGCCTGCGTGGGTCTTGAGCCACTCAGACCAGTCTGTCCACCAACTGCCTGGGTGCTCGGTTGCACCTTGGGTCCATTCCTCAAGCGTGGCGGGCAACTTGCCATCGTCGCGCACCCAGTAGCTGCGTTTGCCTTTGGCCGGTGGGTTGATCACGCCAGCAATGTGGCCCGATGCCCCCATGACAAAACGTTTGGGGCCTTGCAAGATTTGGGTGGACGCATAGGCCGCGTTGATGGGCACGATGTGGTCTTCGCGGCTGCCATACAGGTACGTTGGCAACTTGAGCTGACCCAAATTGAGCTTTTGGCCGCACACCTTGAGCTTGCCGGGTTTGACGAGGTTGTTTTCGAGATAGAAATTACGCAGGTACCAGGCATAAAAAGGGCCGGGCAAATTGGTGCTGTCGCTGTTCCAATACAACAAGTCAAAGGGTGGAGGGGTTTCGCCCTTGAGGTAGTTGCCCACCACGTAGTTCCACACCAAGTCATTGGGGCGTAAAAAGCTGAAAGTGGAAGCCAGGTCTTGCCCTTTCATCAGGCCGCCTTTGCCCATTTGCACTTCACGGAACTTGACGAAGGCTTCGTCAATAAAGACATCCAAAATGCCCGTATCGGTAAAGTCCATCAAGGTCGTCAAGAAGGTGGCGCTGGCCACGGGCAATACAGCAGCTTTGCCGCCTTTGCCCTCTTGGCGCGCTGCCAGCACAGCCAAAGCGTTGCTCAAAATCGTGCCGCCTACGCAAAAGCCCAGCGCATTGATTTGGCCTGCGCCCGAGATGTCTTGCACCGTGGCAATGGCCTGCAAAGCGCCGTGTTCTACGTAATCGTCCCAAGTTTTGGTGGCCAGTGATGCGTCGGGGTTGCGCCAGCTCACCACAAAAGTGCGGTGCCCCTGGCTGACGGCGTAGCGAATCAAAGAATTGGCAGGTTGCAAGTCCAGAATGTAGAACTTGTTGATGCACGGGGGCACAATAAGGAAAGGCCGCTCGTACACCTTGTCCGTCAGCGGTTTGTACTCCAGTAGCTGGAACAGCTCGTTTTCATAGACCACCGCGCCTTCAGTGGTGGCCACATTGCGCCCCACTTCAAACTGGCTTTCATCCGTCATGGACACATGGCCCTGCTGCAAGTCGTGCAGCAGGTTGCGAATGCCTTTGGCAATGCTCTCGCCCTTGGTTTCAATGGCTTTCTTTTGGGCCTCGGCATTGAGCGCCAAAAAGTTGCTGGGCGCCATGGCGGCCACCCATTGCTCCACCGCAAAGTGGATGCGGGCACGGGTTTTTTCATCGGCCTCTACGGCATCGGCCAAACCCATCAAGGTACGGGCGTTCAGGAGGTAGGCCGCAGCAGAAAACGCGGCCAAGGGGTTACTGCCCCATTCTTCGCTGGCAAAACGCTTGTCCTGCACAGAAGTAACGCCCTGCGCCCCTTGGGCCCACAGTTGTGCAGCTTCTTGCACATACTGCTTTTGCAGCTCTTGGAGTTTCTCAGGCACAAACTGCAGGGGGGCCGCTGGCTTACCCGCGCTAGATGGTATGGATTGAAAAGACTGCAGTGCCTGTTGCCAGCTTTGACCGAAAATCTGTTGGAATTGCTGGGCGCTTTGGGCCCAGGGAGATTCAGAATTCATTGAGCTTATGTCTCTTAATAGTTGTTCGCACGTAGCAACTGTCCATTGTTGCCTGTCTTTGCAGACTGTATCAACTTGGGTCAACCCGTATCAGGCTTTTAAATGTATTTAATCGTTATAGCGTGGCTTTATGTCGTGCTGATGATGAGTGTGGCAGAAGCCACCAACACCACAGGCACACTTTTAGGCGCCATTGTGACTTTTGTGCTCTATGGCCTTTTGCCCATGGGCATTGTGGTTTACATCATGGGCACCCCTGCACGCAAACGCAAGATCAAGGCCCAGGAACAAGCAGAACTTGCCGCCTGGCAAGCACAACAAGCACAGGCAAAGTCTGATGGTGACAGCGCAGCAGAAAACCCGCCCCCACCATCAGCCCAACCACACACAGGCAGCCAACCGCCCGCTTCCACCTAAAGCGGCCTGATCGCGTCGGTACGAAAAGAACCGCGCCGGGTTGCCCACAGTGCACCAAGGCGCGCTGCTGTCGTTGCCAAACACCTGCTTAACGCCCAAAGCTGCCAAGCGCAAACGCGCCAGCGCTGGCAAATCTGCCAACCATTTGCCTGATGCCTTAGCCACAAAACACGCTTCTGCAGTGGGCATGTATTGGCAAAAAGCGTGGCGTACCTCTGGCCCTACTTCAAAAGCCTGCGGGCCTATGCAGGGCCCAAGCCATACCAAAGTGTTATCTGCTTCCTGTGCGGTCAAAGGCCCTGTGTGGCCGTGCAGCGCAGGCAATACACACTCCAAAATGCCTTGCCCCGGCTGACTTGGCTCCATACCCGCCAACCCGCGCCACCCCGCATGGGCCGCAGCTACCGCTTGGGCATCTTTGCGTGCCAAAAGTACCGGCAGGCAATCTGCCACCATTACCGTGCAAGCCAAACCCGCTTGGTTTGCTACTGCGGCATCGGCCTGCAAGCCGTCGGGGCTAGCGCCGGACAAGCGGGCGATACCCAGGCCATGCACTTGTTTGAGAAAGACAGCCCTGGCGCCCGGGGTTACTGCTTGCAAGTGGCTTTGAAGTCGCTTGCGGTTTGCAGCAATATCACTGGGAGAGTCCCCCACGTGGTCACCGAGGTTCAAACTTTCCCACGGGCCAGCACTGTGCCCGCCAACACGGGTGGTACAAACAGCATGCACGCCTTTGGGGGCTGGCCAATCGGGCCGAATCCAGTCGGTATTCACCATTCAAACATCCAGTCAATCAGAGGCATCATGCAAGAACCATGACTGGCGTGGCACACTGGAAAGCTGATTGTGGATAAGCTTTGCCACCCCATTTTGGAGAGTTTTGCATGTCATATGTTTTTACGCCCCCTCCTGTGGTCAGTGTGCCTGTTGTGGGTCGCCAGGAACAATTTGCAGTACACCGCATTTATTGTGTAGGGCGTAACTACGAAGAGCATGCCAAAGAAATGGGGTTTACCGGCAGAGAGCCCCCATTCTTTTTCATGAAACCTGCTGATGCGGTTTTAGTGGCTCCAGCTGGCAGCACTGTTGATCTGCCCTACCCCAGCCTGACCAGCAATTTGCACCACGAAATTGAGCTGGTGGTCGCCATAGGCAAAGGGGGGCGCAACATTCGTACGCAAGACGCCATGGAACATGTCTTTGGGTATGCCGTGGGGCTGGACATGACCCGCCGCGACCTGCAAACCGACATGAAGAAACAAGGCCGCCCCTGGTGCATCGGCAAAGGGTTTGAGCACAGCGCACCCATTGGGCCCATCACACCTGCAGCGCAAGCAGGTAACGTACACAAGGCCGCCATTTGGGTGCAAGTCAATGGACTTGACCGCCAGCGCAGCACCACGGCCCAGTTGATCTGGAACATTGCCGAGACCATTGAACACCTGTCCGCAGCATGGGATTTGGCACCCGGCGACCTGATCTACACCGGCACCCCAGAAGGCGTAGGCGCTGTGGTACGCGGCGATGTTCTGGAAGGCGGCATTGATGGCCTGGGCACGCTGCGCTGCCAAGTGGTTTGATCAGCCCACCAACATTGCTGCATTTTTGACATGTACGACCGCCACATCAAGCACTGCCGCGCTTGCGGCACCGCGGTGGCTTATCGCGTTCCGGACGATGGCGACACCCGTGAGCGCGCTGTATGCCCTGCCTGCACCACGGTGCATTACCTCAACCCGCTCAATGTGGTGGGCACTGTGCCGGCGCTGCCCGATGGCCGGGTGCTGCTTTGCAAGCGCAACATAGAGCCGCGCAAAGGCAAATGGACTTTGCCAGCAGGTTTCATGGAACTGCACGAAACCACCGCCCAAGGTGCACATCGCGAAACCATTGAAGAAGCGGGTGCCCATATTGAGCTGGGGCCGCTTTTTAGTTTGATCAATGTCGCGCATGTGGGGCAAGTGCATTTGTTCTACCGCGCCCAGCTGCTCAGCGAAGACTTCTCCCCAGGTCACGAGACCATGGAGGCACGCCTGTTCAGCGAAGCGCAGGTGCCTTGGGAAGAGCTTGCTTTTCGCACGGTTAAAACCACACTTGAGCGTTTTTTTGCTGACCACCGTGCAGGCTCGTTCGGCATCCATTGCATTGACATTGATTAATGCTATAAATTCAATAGCTAATACAATAGACCAGTTGTGCGATAAAGGCTTTTTATTGCACTATTTTTCAATTTACTATCGTTGCGCCGCCCATGACACCCCAAGAAATACTCGCCCAATTTGGCCCCCGAGAAGCCATGGAATACGACGTGGTGGTGGTGGGCGCTGGCCCTGGGGGTCTCGCCACGGCCATTCGACTCAAACAAAGGGCAGCGCAAGAGGGCAAAGACATCTCTGTGGTGGTGCTCGAAAAGGGCTCGGAACCTGGGGCGCACATCCTCTCGGGCGCCATCATGGATCCGCGTGCGCTGACCGAACTCTTTCCTGACTGGAAGGCCATGGGAGCCCCCCTGCACCAACCCGTCACCGACGACGCCATGGTGTTCCTGGGGGAAAAGTCTGCACTGCGCACACCGGGCTTTTTAATGCCGCAGTGCTTTCGCAACCATGGCAATTACATTGTCAGCCTTGCCAACGTCACGCGCTGGCTGGCCCAGCAGGCAGAGGCTTTGGGGGTGGAGATATTTCCAGGCTTTGCTGCGGCCGAGGTGCTTTACAACGACGACGGCAGCGTCAAAGGCGTGGCCACAGGCAATATGGGGCTGGGCAAAGACGGCCAACCCACACCCGATTTTCAAATTGGCATGGAGCTGCACTCCAAGTACACCGTGTTTGCCGAAGGCGCCCGGGGGCACCTGGGCAAGCAACTGATTGCCCGCTACCAGCTGGATGCTGGCCGCGACCCACAAACCTACGGCATAGGCATCAAAGAGCTTTGGGAGATTGACCCTAAACGCCACCAAGCAGGCTTTGTGATGCACACCGCGGGCTGGCCGCTGGACAGCGCTACCTACGGTGGTTCTTTCATGTACCACCTGGAAGACAACAAAGTCGCCCTGGGCTTTATCACCGGGCTGGATTACGCCAACCCCTACCTCAGCCCATTTGAAGAATTCCAGCGCTGGAAAACCCACGCCAACATCCGCTGGTACCTTGAGGGCGATGCCAGCAAACGCATACAACCGGGCAAGCGCCTGTCTTACGGTGCACGCGCCATCACAGCCGGTGGTTTGCTGTCTTTGCCCAAAACCGTGTTTCCGGGCGGGGCCTTGGTGGGGTGTGATGCTGGCTACCTCAACGTCAGCCGCATCAAGGGCAGCCATGCCGCCATCAAAACCGGCATGCTGGCAGCAGATGCCGCCTTTGACGCCATCGTGGCGGGCCGCCAGCACGACGAACTATCGGCCTACCCCGCAGCCTTCGAGAAGAGCTGGCTGTACCAAGAGCTCAACCAAAGCCGCAACTTCAAGAGCTGGTTCAAACATGGCCTGACCACGGGCACTGTCATGAACGGTATCGAGCAGTGGCTGCTGCGCGGGCATATTCCTTGGACTTTGCACCGCCACCAGCCCGACCATGCCAGCCTGCGCCCGGCGGCAGAGTGTGCGCCCATTGATTACCCCAAGCCCGACGGCAAGATCACCTTTGACCGCCTCTCCAGTGTCTTCATCAGCAACACCAACCACGCTGAGAACCAACCTGCGCACCTCACGCTCAAAAACAGCACGGTGCCCGTCGGGGTCAATCTGGCCCGCTATGCGGGTCCTGAGAGCCGCTACTGCCCTGCTGGTGTGTACGAGTACATCAAAACCGATGCAGGGCAGGACGCATTGCAAATCAACGCACAAAACTGCGTGCATTGCAAAACCTGCGACATCAAAGACCCCACGCAAAACATCGTGTGGGTTACGCCCGAAGGCGGTGGTGGGCCCAACTACACCAGCATGTAAGAGTTTTTGAAATCAGGGGCCTACAATACGGCCCGTCAGGAGAGAGTTCTGGGGACAACCCCAGAGCCGCCGAAGGCGCAGGCGACATGCCCAAACGCTCAGGCAAAAGGACTGGCAACCGCCTGCAGTGATGCAGGCGTTCTCTTGCTGGAGAGAGGTGACTGGGCAACGCCCTGCCACCCACCGAAGGAGCAAACCGGCTAGCCCTAGAGGCACGGTGAATCTCTCAGGTAAAGCGGACAGCAGGCACGCACCGTGGCACCCGTGGCCCCGGCACTGTATTGCCCATTCCATCAGGAGCCCCGCCATGTCCAGCCCCACACCCCAATTGCTAACCACGCCCCTTGATGCCTTGCATATAGAGCTAGGCGCACGCATGGTGCCCTTTGCTGGTTACTCCATGCCGGTGCAATACCCATCGGGCCTTATGGCAGAGCATTTGCACACGCGCGAGGCTGCCAGTTTGTTTGATGTGTCCCATATGGGCCAATTGCGCTTGGTGGGCGCAGATGCCGCTGCCGCGCTAGAAACCCTTATGCCCGTTGATGTGCAAGGTCTGGCACCGGGCAAACAGCGTTATGGCCTGTTGCTCAACGACAAGGGCGGCATCATTGACGACCTGATGTTTGTCAACCGTGGCGACGATATTTTCATCGTGGTCAATGGTGCCTGCAAAGTGGGTGACATTGCCCACATACAAGCCCGCATTGGTCACCGCTGCCAAGTGATCCCTATGCCCGAGCAAGCCCTTTTGGCCTTGCAAGGCCCACAAGCTGTGACAGCCCTGGCACGCTTGGCCCCAGAGGTGCAAGGGCTGGTGTTCATGACGGGCTGCCATGCCACGGTGCAAGCAGGTAACGAACGCATTGCCTTGTACGTAACCCGCAGCGGCTACACCGGCGAAGACGGTTTTGAAATTTCTGTGCACCAAAGCCAAGCCGAAATCCTGGCCCGCTTGCTGCTGGCTCAGCCCGAAGTAAAACCCGCTGGCCTGGGCGCGCGCAATTCACTGCGCCTGGAGGCCGGTTTGTGCCTGTACGGTAACGATATGGACACCCACACCACGCCCGCAGAAGCCTCTTTGCAGTGGGCTATCCAAAAAGTACGCCGCACGGGTGGTGCGCGTGCTGGGGGCTTTACCGGGGCCGATGTGTTGCTGGCCCAGCTGGATGCCCCAGCCCAGCTGGCGCGTCAGCGCGTGGGCCTGGTGGCGCTGGAGCGCGTTCCAGTGCGCGAGCATACCGAGCTACAAAGCCTTGACGGCCAACGCATCGGTGAAGTCACCAGCGGCCTGCTCTCCCCCACCTTGAACCAAGCCATTGCCATGGGCTTTGTGCCCCCCGCTTTTGCAGCACCCGGCACACAACTGCAAGCACTGGTGCGTGGCAAGCCCGTGCCTATGGAAGTGCGCAGCATGCCTTTTGTACCCACCCGCTACTACCGTGGTTAAGCCACAGCGCCCCCAAAATTTTTAACTTTTCCCCACACACAGGAGCCCTCTCATGACCATCAAATACTCCCGCGAACACGAATGGATCAACGCCGCACAAGCCGATGCCGCCGTTGTTGGCATCACGGTGCATGCGCAAGACGCTTTGGGCGATGTGGTGTTTGTAGATTTGCCAGAAGTCGGCAGCCAATTTGCCCAAGGTGATGTGGCTGGTGTAGTGGAGTCTGTCAAAGCCGCAGCCGATGTTTACATGCCCGTCAGCGGTGAAGTGGTCGAGGTCAACGAAGCCCTGCGCAACGACCCCTCCTTGGCCAACTCCGACCCCCTGGGCGCTGGCTGGTTTTTTAAGGTCAAGCTCAGCGATGCCAGCCAACTTGATGCGCTGATGGACGAAACCGCCTACACCGCATTTGCCCAAAACGCCTGATCAATCCGCGAGGCTTTCCACCATGTTGATGCAATCTGCCCCCTCTTTGGGCGCACTGGAAAACGCCAGTGAGTTCCTGCCCCGCCACATCGGTATTGATGCCGCCGACGAAGCGCACATGCTGTCTGCCATTGGCGAAGCCTCGCGCCGCGCATTGATCGAGTCGATTGTTCCGCCCAGCATTGCACGCAGCCAAGGCATGCGGCTACCCGCCCCTGTCACTGAAGCACGGGCGCTGGCAGAGCTCAAAGCCATTGCCAGCAAAAACCAGGTAGCCAAGAGCTTTATTGGCCAGGGCTACTACGGCACGCACACGCCAGGCGTGATCTTGCGCAACATTTTGGAAAACCCCGCTTGGTACACCGCCTACACTCCCTACCAGGCTGAAATATCCCAGGGCCGCATGGAAGCGCTTGTCAACTTCCAAACCATGGTGTGTGACCTGACCGGCATGCCCATTGCCAATGCATCCATGCTGGACGAAGCCACGGCCGCCGCAGAGGCCATGACCCTTGCCAAACGCTCGGTCAAGTCCAAGAGCCAACGCTTTGTAGTAGCCGCCGACACGCATCCCCAAACCATAGAGGTCATTCAGACCCGCGCCCGGCCACTGGGCATTGAAGTGGTGGTAACACCCGCCGCTGAATGGGCAGCCGCACTGCGAGGTGACTACTTTGCTGCACTGGTGCAATACCCAGCCAGCAGCGGCGCCCTGCCCGACTTGCGCGGCCACGCAGACTTGGTACATACCCGCCAAGCCGCCTTGATTGCAGCAGCAGACCTGCTGGCGCTGACCTTGCTAACGCCCCCTGGCGAATGGGGCGCCGACATTGTGGTGGGCACCACCCAGCGCCTGGGCATGCCCATGGGTGCCGGAGGGCCGCATGCAGCCTACATGGCGTGCCGCGATGAATTCAAACGCTCGCTGCCTGGGCGCTTGGTGGGGGTCAGCATTGATGCACATGGCAACCCCGCCTACCGACTGGCCTTGCAAACGCGCGAACAACACATACGCCGCGAAAAAGCCACCTCCAATATCTGCACTGCGCAGGTATTGCCCGCAGTGGTGGCCAGCATGTATGCGGTGTACCACGGCCCACAAGGGCTCAAGCGCATTGCACAGCGCATTGCCAGCTACACGGCCATCTTGGCGCAAGGCCTGCAAACCTTGGGCTACACCCTGGCCCACAGCACTGCCTTTGATACGCTGACGGTTCCCACAGGTGCCGACACCCAAGCATTGGCAGACAAGGCCGAAGCCATGGGCCTTAACTTGCGCAAACTCAGCGCCAATAGCCTGGCCATTGCCCTGGACGAAACCACTACCCGCGAAGACCTGGCATTGCTGTGGAAGGTGTTTGCACAAAACGGCCAAACCCTCCCCGCCGTAGAGGCTTTTGAAAAGGGTCTGGCAGCACTGATACCCCCAGCGCTTGAGCGCAGCAGCGCCTACCTGACCCACCCGGTTTTTAATACCCACCACTCCGAGACCGGCATGCTGCGCTACATACGCCAGCTGTCCGACAAAGACTTGGCACTTGACCGCAGCATGATCCCCCTGGGCAGCTGCACCATGAAGCTCAATGCCACCAGCGAGATGATCCCCATCACCTGGCCCGAGTTTGCGCAGGTACACCCCTTTGCGCCCGCTGACCAGCTACAAGGCTACCGCCTGCTCGATGAACAACTACGCGCCTGGCTGTGCGAGGCCACTGGTTACGCGGGCATCAGCCTGCAGCCCAACGCTGGCTCGCAGGGTGAATACGCGGGTCTCTTGGCCATCAAGGCTTACCACGAAGCGCGTGGTGAAGGGCATCGCAATATTTGCCTGATTCCTTCCAGCGCGCATGGCACCAACCCCGCCAGCGCACAAATGGTGGGCATGCAAGTGGTGGTCACCGCCTGCGATGCGCAAGGCAACGTGGACATGGACGACCTGCGCGCCAAGTGCGAACAGCACAGCGCCCAATTGGCCGCCATCATGATCACCTACCCCAGCACCCACGGCGTGTTTGAAACCCGGGTGAAAGAACTCTGCGCGCTGGTGCACCAGCACGGCGGGCGTGTGTATGTCGATGGCGCCAACATGAATGCCCTGGTGGGCGTAGCCGCACCGGGCGAGTTTGGTGGTGACGTGAGCCACCTGAACCTGCACAAAACCTTTTGTATTCCGCACGGCGGCGGCGGCCCCGGCGTGGGCCCTGTGTGCGTAGTGCAAGACCTGGTGCCTTATTTGCCAGGCCATGCCACAGCGGGTGTTGCAGGCGGCGTAGGCGCGGTCAGCGCAGCGCCCCTAGGCAACGCTGCCGTGCTGCCCATTAGCTGGATGTACATCCGCATGATGGGTGCAGAAGGCCTGCAACAAGCCACCGAAACCGCCATCTTGAGCGCCAACTACATCAGCGCCCGCCTGCAAGGCCACTACAACACCCTGTACGCCAGCGAAAACGGCCACGTGGCGCACGAATGCATTTTGGATTTGCGCCCCCTGAAAGACAGCAGCGGCGTGACGGCTGAAGACGTGGCCAAGCGCTTGGTGGACTATGGTTTTCATGCGCCCACCCTGTCGTTTCCGGTGGCGGGTACTTTGATGGTGGAGCCCACCGAAAGCGAAACCCTAGCCGAACTCGACCGCTTTATTGACGCCATGATCGCCATCCGCGAGGAAATTCGCCAAATTGAAAATGGCGCTTGGCCTCAAGACAGCAACCCGCTTAAAAACGCCCCGCACACCGCAGAAAGCCTATTGAAAGACGCTTGGCCCCACGCCTACCCGCGCGATTTGGCGGCATACCCTGTTGCCAGCCTGCGGCAAAACAAATACTGGTCACCTGTTGGCCGGGTGGACAATGTCTGGGGCGACCGCAACCTCAGTTGCAGTTGCATTCCAGTCAGCGACTACGCTTAATCACAGCACTCTTACAGCACGATCTATGACACGTCATCTCATCACCCTTCTTGCACTGGCTGGCTTGGTTGCCACTGCGCATGCGCAAACCGCCCCCGTTACCACCAGCAGCGGCTTGGTGTACCAATCATTGCAAGAAGGCAAAGGCGATTCGCCCAAAGCCACCGATACCGTCAAGGTGCACTACAAAGGCACTTTTTTAGATGGCAAAGAGTTCGATAGTTCTTATAAACGTGGGCAGCCAACAGAGTTCCCGCTCAATGGCGTCATTGCCTGCTGGACAGAAGGCGTACAACGCATGAAGCCCGGCGGTAAAGCCAAGCTGACCTGCCCACCCAGCATTGCCTACGGTGCCAATGGCGCGGCTGGCGTGATTCCACCCAACGCCACCTTGCAGTTTGAGGTTGAGCTGTTGTCGGTTAAGCGCTAAGCAGGCATGGCTGGCAGGGTACATGCGCAACCACACCACGGCCCGCAGTGCCGTAGCATCTTCATGCCCGTACTGCGGATGTGGCCCTACTTTGCATGACCCGACCAGATCTGTCCTTTTTTGACCCACCGGACGGCCTTGAGCCGCCCAGCGGGCCTACGCAAGAGCCACCTAGCCTGCCGCCCCATTTGGCGGGTGACCTGCCCGCAGAGCGCCTGGTCAATGAGCTGCGGGCCTACCAGGTTGAGCTGGAAAACCAAAACAAAGTCCTGCGCTACAGCCAAAGCGTGGCCGAAAGCGCATCCGAGCGCTTTGAAACCCTGTTTTCACGCGTACCGCTGGCCTTGATGGTGGTCGATGAACTGGACATGGTGGTGCAAGCCAACCCCATGGCGCACCGCAGCTTTCAGCCCACAGAGCGCGACAGGCCCCTGACGGGGTTGATGCCTTTTGTCAGCGCCGCCGACACCCAGCGCGTGCGCGACGCTTTTGCCCTGGCCCGCGACCAAGGCCACAGCGAACTGACCGAGGTGGTGTTCTCGATTGGCATGCAGGCGCAAATTGTGGGCGACTTGCATATTGCCCGCATTGAGCAGTCCCAAAACGCAGGGCCTGCGCCTTTGCAGTTTTTATGTGCAGTCATTGACCAAGGCCCCGTATTGGCCGAAAGAAGCGCCTTGCAGCGCAGCGCCGCAGCTTTGCAAGAGCGCAATGCGCAACTCCACGCGAGCGAGAAGCGTCTTGAGGCCATCATCAACTCGGCGTTGGATGCCATCATTTGCGTAGACCAAAACCAGCGCATCACGGTTTTTAACCCTACTGCGGCAGCTTTGTTCCAGTGCAGCGCCAGTGACGCGATTGGCAGCAGGCTGGATCGTTTTTTGCCAGACGCCGCGCAAATGCTGGCCTTCTCGCAACTGACCACACAGGCCACGCTGGGAGAAATGCCGGCCTACACCACCAGTGGCGTTACGCTGGAGGTAGAGGTCAGCGTATCGTTTGAACGCCACAGCGACGGCGAGACCACCACGGTGTTTGCACGCGACCTTACTGGGCGCAAACGCGCCGAGACCCACCGCAAAGAGCTGGAATCGCAGCTGCGCGAGTCCCACAAGATGCAGGCCGTGGGCACCATGGCGGGCGGCATTGCGCACGACTTCAACAACATACTGGGCGCCATTTTGGGCAACGTAGAGTTGGCCAAGGCCGATTGCGGATCGGCTTCAGCGGCCATGGAAAGCCTGTTAGAGATCGAAAAAGCAGGCCGCAGAGCACGTGATCTGGTGCGGCAGATCCTGACCTTCAGCCGCAACGAGCCCCCGCAGCGCACCGCCGTATCGGTGCGCGATGTCGCCCTTGAAACCGAGCACTTGGTGCGCGTGACCCTGCCCCCAGGCATCGACCTGCGCTTTGAGGTTGCGCACGATCTACCCCCCATACTGGCCGACGCCACCCAGGTAGAACAAGCCCTGCTGAATTTATGCACCAACGCCATCCATGCTATTGGTTCGGCCCGTGGTGGCATTGAGGTGACGGCACGCTCTATCAGGGCAGATGTATGGCTGTGTGAGCGCATAGGCCTGGCACCGGGGGACTACGTGGCCTTGTCGGTACGCGATACCGGCCCCGGCATGGACGCGGCCACCCTTGAGCGTATTTTTGAACCCTTTTTTACGACCAAACCAGTAGGCCAAGGCACTGGCCTTGGGCTGGCTGTGGTGCATGGTGTGATGCGCACACATAGCGGCGCTGTGGATGTGCAAAGCACACTGGGCAGGGGTAGCCGCTTTACGCTGTATTTTCCGCTGGCACAAGGTCGCACCGCTGAGGCTGCCACGCTGCCGCCGATGGAGTACGACAGCTTAAGCGCCCCTTTGCTGCCCACCCCTGACAAGCCCCTAAGCCCCATTACCCCAGCGTTAACGGCCAGTACAAACGATGGCGCACCTGGTTTGGCCAATGAACAGCGTGCCGCGCATGTGATGTACGTGGATGATGATGAAGCCTTGGTTTTTTTGGTGCAACGGCTGCTGCGCAGAAGAGGCTACCAAGTCAGCGGCTTTACCGACCCCCATGCCGCCACAGCGGCCCTGCGGGCCAACCCACTCAACTACGACTTGGTGGTAACCGACTACAACATGCCCGGCTTTTGTGGCGTAGATTTGGTGCGCGAGGCCAAACAGATCAGGCCCGATTTACCCGTAGCGCTGGCATCGGGCTATGTCACCACCGAAATCGAACACGCCGCCCTGGCCGAAGGGGCCAGTGCACTCGTGCACAAACCCAATGATGTGGAAGAGCTGTGTAGTACGGTGCACCGCCTGATCCACGGCACCACACCTTGACCATGGCGCCTTGGCCCCGGCCCACGGTGCACTACCAAGACGATGCCTTGCTGGTGCTGGAAAAACCCCCTGGGCTTTTGTGTGTGCCCGGTAAAGGGCCAGACAAACAAGATTGCCTGAGCGCCCGTGCGCAGCACTGGTGGCCCGATGCACTCGTTGTGCACCGGCTGGACATGGCCACATCGGGTCTGCTGTTGATGGCACGAACCCTAGAGGTGCAGCGCCAACTGGGTTCTGCTTTTGCCAACCAACACATACACAAACAATACGAAGCCATCGTGTGGGGACACCTTGACCCACCTGACGCAGCCGACTCAGCAGGCGAGCCCTGGGGCACGATCAACCTGCCTATTGCAGCCGACTGGGAGCGCCGCCCTTTGCGCGTTGTGGATACCTTGCACGGCAAACCCAGCACCACCCTGTGGCGCGTACTTGCGCAGGGTGACATGCACCAGCACACCCCGTGCACACGTGTGGCGCTGCGCCCGCTCACGGGGCGTACCCACCAGCTGCGTGTGCACATGGCGGCGCTGGGGCACCCGATTGTGGGCGACGCCCTGTATGCCCCCACACACCCGGCGTCGCCCCGCTTGCTGCTGCACGCTCGGCAATTGACGCTGCAACACCCGATCACCGGGCAAACCATGCAATGGGATTCGCCCCCGGTTTTTTGATGATCTAGCAAGCCAAGCAGGGGCTAGGGAACCTCTGCATAACTCCCTGCGGTCTGTGCTGGCACGGCCTCGTGCAGTCCACTGCGTTGCTTTTCTTGCCAATAGACTCGCTATTGGCAAGAAAAGACGCCTTGTGGCCTATCCCGATCCGCACCATCGCAGCCTCGCGAGGGTTATGCAGAGGCTCCCTAGGGGCTTAGGGAGAACACCCAAATGCACTCCTGAGAGCAACGCTACCATGGCTATATGAGTCAACAGCACCTGTTTATTTTGACGGGCGCGTCGCGGGGCATGGGCCTTGCTATGGCGCAGCAATTACTGGCACCACAGCACAGCCTGTTGTGCATATCCCGCATGGCTCTGCGTTCTTTGGCAGAGGCTGCACATGCCGTGCGCTGCCCCTTGCAGCAATGGCAGCAAGACCTGTCGCGCCCCCCGCAATCGGCCCAGCGTTTGGCAGATTGGCTGACCACCCAAGGGCCTGATGGCTATGCCAGCGCCACACTGATCAACAATGCCGGGGTCATACCCAGGGTCACACCCTTGGCGCACGCTGGCTTGGGCGATGTGTCCCATGCGCTCAGGGTGGGCCTGGAGGCTCCCATGTTGTTATGCGCCGCATTTTTAGGTGCCACGGAGCACTGGGGCATACCGCGCAAGGTACTCAATATTTCGTCTGGCTTGGGGCGCAGGCCCATGGCATCACAAAGCCCTTACTGTGCTGCCAAAGCAGGCATGGACCATTTCAGCCGATGCCTTGCCCTGGAAGAAGCCGCACGCCCAGGGGGTGCACAGGTGTGTTCACTGGCACCTGGGGTCATCGATACCGACATGCAAGCCTGGCTGCGGCAAGCAAGCCCTGACGAGTTTCCGGATGTGGGGCACTTTGAGCGCCTGAAAGCCAGCGGCCAGTTGACCAGCGCTGAAGAAGCGGCACGCCGTGTGTTGGCTTGGCTACAGCGGCCTGATTTTGGCAACCCGCCCATAGCCGATGTTCGCGATGCATAGCAAACCTACATTTGCTCACTTTTTTATAGCTAATAGTGCTTATTTAACTAAGGCATAGGCGCAAAAAGGCTTCAAAATCACCATTTATTGCCTCTAAAGGACTGCCATGGCCCGAGAAATTGTTGTCGTCAGCGCCGTACGCACCGCCATAGGCACTTATGGGGGGAGTCTTAAAGACACGCCGCCCACAGAGCTTGCTGCGCTGGTGCTACGCGAATCTTTAGCCCGTGCACAGGTAGCTGGCAGCGATGTCGGACATGTGGTGATGGGGCATGTAGTCAACACCGAGCCCGCAGACATGTACCTGTCACGCGTTGCGGCATTGCAAGGCGGATGCGTAGACGGTACGCCCGCCTTTAACGTGAACCGGCTGTGTGGGTCTGGCTTGCAGGCCATTGTGAGTGCCGCCCAGGCGATTTTGCTGGGCGACTGCGACATTGCCATGGCCGGAGGTGCAGAAAACATGAGCCGCGCGCCCTACGCCAGCTTGAACATGCGCTGGGGCGCCCGCATGGGTGATACCGCCATGGTGGACATGATGACGGGCGCCCTGCACGACCCTTTTCACCGCATCCATATGGGTGTTACCGCCGAGAACGTCGCCACCCGCTGGGGCATTACGCGCAACATGCAAGACGAATTGGCCACTGAAAGCCACCGCCGTGCCGAAGCCGCCCAAAAAGCGGGCTACTTCAGTGAGCAAATAGTGCCTGTGGTGCTGCGTAGCAAAAAAGGCGACACCCACTTTGCAACAGACGAGCATGTGCGCATTGGCGTTACTTTGGCCGACATGGCCAAGCTGCGCCCTGTGTTTGTGCCCGAGACCGAAGGCGGCACCGTGACTGCGGGCAATGCATCAGGCATCAACGATGCAGCTGCGGCCCTGGTGCTGATGGATGCCACCACCGCGCATGCCCGGGGCTTAGTGCCACTGGCGCGGCTGGTGTCGTATGCCCATGCGGGGGTAGAGCCACGCTACATGGGCATTGGCCCTGTGCCAGCGACCCGGCTGGCATTGCACAAAGCAGGCATTGGTGTGCAAGACCTGGACGTGATTGAAGCTAACGAAGCCTTTGCCGCGCAGGCCTGTGCGGTGTCGCAAGAGCTGGGGCTTGACCCGGCCAAGGTCAACTCCAACGGCTCGGGCATATCGCTGGGCCACCCCGTCGGCGCCACGGGCGCCATCATTACCGTGAAGGCCTTACACGAGCTGCACCGCACCCAAGGGCGCTATGCACTGGTGACCATGTGCATAGGCGGTGGGCAAGGCATTGCAGCCATTTTTGAGCGTGCCTAAAACCTGCACTTAGCCCAGCCTACATCTGCCCATCGCCCTGAAAACCACCCCGCCGCAAAGTCACCACCAAGGTGTCGCGGCACCCACCTGGGGCTGCTGGGTCTAGCGGTTGGATGGGGGTGGTTTCATGGATCATGCGGGCATCGTCGAGCAGCAGCAAAGACCAAGGTTGCGTCAAGGTAAAGCGCTGGCCGCTGGGGCCTTGGGCTTCAAACACGCGGGTTTCTCCGCCTTTGATACCGCTGCGCCCAATCAAAAACACAGCCACCAAGTCCACGCCATCGCGGTGAGCCCCCTCTGGCGTGGGGCGGCCAATGCCGTCGCACGTGTCAATGCGGAACTGGTGTGCCTCAGTAAACCAACGCTCGGGCGCCGCGGCACCTGCAAAAACAGCATCGGCTGTGCTGGCCAAGGCTTGTAACACTTGCCCCCACGCGGGTTGCGTTACGGTATGGGCCAACATGGGCGCAAACCAGCGCTGCATGCCGCCATGCAAAGCGTTGTACTGCACAGGCTGCCAGTGGGCGCGGTGCGGCATGGTGTGCACCGCACTGCCCTGCACCGTAAAGCAGGCATGGCGCCTGCGGCGGTAGCGGCCACCGTCTTTGAGGTGCTCATCAGGGGGTAAATCGTCCCAGTCTGCCGCCAACGATTGCAGGTCTTGCAAATCCACCTGCGCCCACTGGGCTACATCGTGGGGGGCCAACACAGCAAAGCCCACCTCTTGCAAGCGCTGAGCGACAGCATGGGGTGGGCTAAAAGGCGGAGAAAAGGTGGATGACGACATAGCGCCAAGCTTAAGCGAGGCAGGCATCCCCACCGGGGCACTCAGTTACCGTCGCGGTCTCCGGGGCGGCTGCTGCGCAACAGTCGCTCTTGCCGGTCTTGGCGCTCTTGACGTTCGCGCCAATCGGAGCGGTGGTCATCGCGGTCATTGCGGCTGTGCCGGTCATCACGGCCATTGCCACGGCGGTCGTCTCTGCCGTGTCGATCCCCCCTGCCATGGCCGTCGTTTCGGTCATAGCGATCGTGGCGGTCATCGCGCCAACCTTGGTTGTCATGCCTGCCGCGTGAGCGAACGGGTTCTTTGACAAAGTAAACCGGACGGTAACAAGCGTCATAACGGGCGCAATGTTTAGACCAATTTTTGGCGTGTCCCGGGGGCACATACAGGTACACCGGCTCGTAACGAGCCCGGGGGCGGCGCTCAATGATTATGGGCTGTGCGTACAAAACAGGCGGTGGGCCAGCGTCCCCGATATTGATGCGCCCATACACGCCAGGAACAATCTCGCCGCCAATTGACGCATCAAAGTAGGTTTGCGCATGCACAGGACTGACCACAACAAAACCCACAGCACATGCAGTGCGGGCCAGCCAGATAATTAAACGGGACAACATAGGAGACTCCTGACAAGAAAACACGCGGCCAAAACGCTGGTACTGATTCAACAGCTTTGTAGACCACTGGGCCACAGCCAGTACCGCACGGCACGTAAAGATTTGCAAGCGAATACTGCTCCCTGCAAACTTTGTTATTGGGCGCTGCAAGGAAATGTCTTTGTATTTTACGGATGCAGCTTTTGTCCGTTTGACCTCAGTTTGGTGGAGTAGCATGTGCTTTGTGCCACTTTTGCAGCCGCACCTGCCCCAAGGAGCCCCACATGCCTTACGAACGCCGCCACTTTGTACGCGTAAGCTTTGATGCACCTGCCCTGCTGGTGACCAACACGGGTACTTTTACAGTGCATGTGCTGGACTTGTCTTTGCGCGGTGCTTTGGTCAAAGTGCCTGAGCATGCCTTGCTCTCGCACGAGATGCCAGGGCAACTGACTATTCCTTTGGCTGTGGCAGGCCAAGAGATCACCATGAAGGTCGAACTGGCATACGCAGAAGCCTCCAAAGTGGGCCTGCTATGCCGCAGTATGGACCTGGACAGCGTGACCCACCTGCGCCGTTTGATTGAACTACAACTGGGCGACCCGGCGCTGTTGGAGCGGGACTTGGGTGAATTGACTTCAGCGGTAGCGGGGCACTGAGGTGTTTTGACTAGCGTTTGCAAACCTGGCTAAACGTCACCTCCTAAGATAACTGAGGCCACGTCACCACCTCGGCTGCAGTATGCATATTGCATAAAAATGCTCAAAATTATTGTAGAGAATTGTCTTTAGTGGCATATTCCATATGCATACCGCATATGGAGGATCTGGTGAGCAGTACTGGAATCAAATCACGTTTGAGTCATTCGCAATGGACGCTAAAGCCTCAAGACCTTGCAGTGGCATTCAAATTGATCTGTCATCAAGGTCAAAAGCTGCCATATGCGGTGTTAGCGCATGCACTGCATATGTCTCCGTTTGAAGCACACGCCTGCATCGCACGCTTGTTTGCATCACGATTGTTAACTGAGGTTGATGGTCTGCCATGTGTTGTGATGCCTGCATTTAGACCTTTGGTGCTGCAAGGGGCTGTGTACTTTTTCCCAGCTGTTCGGGGCGAGGTTACGGTGGGTTTTCCTACTGCGCACGGGGTAGAGCCACTCAGATCCAAAGTGATGTTTGCTGACGAGCTGCCTCCGGTGTGGCCACACTCCGAGGGCACTACACGCGGGACGACCCTTCTCCCGCTGTACCCCAAACTGCCATTGGCAGCACAAATAGACAAGCCGTTTTATGAACTGTTAGCGCTTTTTGATGCATTACGTATCGGCCAGGCACGGGAGAAAGAAATGGTGCGCACCATGCTGGAGGCGAGGCTGGTATGAACAATCCCAACTTGGCTATCTTGGATCTAGTCGCCCAAGCCTTGGGGCCAGTGCGGGATGACGTAGTTTTTGTAGGCGGTTGCGCAACCGGACTTTTATTGACGCAGGCACGCCCGGACAACATTCGCGTCACCCAAGATGTAGACATCATTGCCCAGGCATTAACAGCCCGTGTTTACCACGCGATCGAAGAAAAAATTAGAGCCCAAGGATTTAGCAACGACATGCGTCCCGGCGCACCCATCTGCAGATGGGTGTATGGCTCAGTTACGCTGGATGTGATGCCCACAGTGCAAGATATCCTAGGTTTTGCCAACCGCTGGTATCCACTTGCAATCAAGACCGCAACAACAGTAACGCTGAACTCTGGCCTGAGCATTCGCCTCATCAGTGCACCCGTATTCATCGCCACTAAGCTAGAAGCCTTCAATGATCGTGGCCACGATGCCAGCGGTAGGCCAGATTATTTATGCAGCCATGATCTCGAAGACATCATCACCGTAGTGGACAGGCGCCCTCAATTGTTGGACGAGTGTGCTGCAGGGCCCAAAGAGTTACGAACGTATCTGGCCAATGCATTCAAACAACTGCTAGCAGATACAGACTTCAATACCGCACTGGCTGGGCATTTGCCTGGTGATCCCGCAAGTCAGTCAAGACTACAAAAACTTCGCGATGCCTTGCGTGCCCTGTCTCAACTGACGCAGTAAAAACTGCCATCCACAGCCATCAAACGCAAAACCTCAAACTGTTAAACAGAAACTTTTAACTATTCACCTGCGCCCAAAGCTTATCCAGCCGCTTGACGCTCACCGGCTGGGGCGTGCGCAGTTCTTGCGCAAAAAAGCTTACGCGCAGCTCCTCTAGCAGCCAGCGCAGCTCTTGCATGCGGGCGTCTACCGCGCCTTTGCGCTCTGCTACCAAGCGCCAGTAGCGCTGCTCTTGGGGCCGTAGCTCGGCCAGTTTGGCGGCGTCGCGGGCGGGGTCGGCGCGGTATTTGTCCAGGCGCAGGGTGATGGCCTTGAGGTAGCGCGGAAAGTGCGCTAACTGCGTCCACGGTGCCTGGGCTATGAACTGCTTGGGTACCAGGCGCTGCAATTGCTGCTGGGCATCGGCAGTGGCGTCAGGGGCGTTTTTGGTGTCTTTGAGCTTGCGCACGGCGGCAGCGTATTCGGTGAGGATGGTGGCTGCCAGGCGGGCGACTTCGTTGGCAATCAGCGTCAAGCGGCCGCGGCCTTCATCTACGCGGCGCTTAAAGGCTTGCTCGTCGGTGGGCAAGGGGTCTAGCAAAAAAGCGCGGTCTAGCGCTACGTCGATGATTTGGTTGCGCAGCTCTTCTTGTGTACCCAGCGGCATATAGGCCACAGCCATTTTTTGCAGATCAGGAATGTTCTTTTCAAGGTACTTGAGCGCATCTTTGATTTGTAGCGCAAACAGCCTGCGCAGGCCCGCGCGGTGCTTGGCAGCGGCTACGTCGGGCTCGTCAAACACTTCAATGGTCACAGCGTCGCCACCATCAATCAGGGCCGGGAAACCGATCAAGGTTTGGTTGCCTTTTTTGATCTCCATCAGCTCGGGCAGCTCGCCAAACGCCCAGGTGGTGTAGCGCTGGCCTGCTGGGGTGGCGTTGGCAGGTGTTGCAGGTGCTGGTTTATTTGCTACATTTTTTATAGCAACACCACCTTGATTTACTAAGGCAGAGGGCTGTTTTGGCTCTAAGTTGAGCTCTGTATTGCCTGTAGAAGGCAACTTGAGCCCCGCCAGCGCCTGAAAGGCCCCACGCGCCTTGCCGCCCCAGTCGGCTTTCAGGGCGCCCAGGTTGCGCCCCGCGCCCAGTTGGCGGCCATGTTCGTCCACCACACGAAAGTGCATGAACAAGTGCGGGCTGAGCATGTCGAGCTTGAAGTCAGCGCGTTTGACATCCAAAGAGGTCTCATCGCGCACCTGCTTGAGCAACACATCCGTCAGGCTGCCTTGCCCAAAACGCTCGGGCGTACCCAGCAGCGTAGCCAAGCGTGCCGCCGATTCGGGCAGTGGCACAAAGCGGCTGCGTGGACGCTGCGGCAGGCTTTTGAGCAAGGCCTGGATTTTGTCCTTGAGCATGCCAGGCACCAGCCATTCGCAGCGGTCGTCGCTGACCTGGTTGAGCACAAACAAAGGCACCGTGACCGACACCCCATCGCGCGGGTCACCCGGCTCGTGCAGATAAGTGGCGGTGCAATCTACGCCGCCCAAACGCACCACCTTGGGGAAGGCGGCAGTGGTAATGCCTGCGGCCTCGTGGCGCATGAGTTCTTCACGCGTCAAGCACAGCAACTGCGGCTGCTGGGGCGATGCGACGCGCCACCATGCCTCTAGGCTGCGGCCACTGCAAACGTCGGCAGGCAATTGCTGGTCGTAAAAGGCGTAGATCAGCTCGTCGTCCACCAACACGTCTTGGCGGCGGGACTTGTGCTCTAGCTCTTCCACTTTGGCAATCAGTTTTTGGTTGGCGGCCAAAAACGGCAGGCGCGTCTCCCACTGGCCTGCCACCAGGGCCTCACGGATAAAAATCTCGCGGGCAGCCTGGGGGTCTACCTTGTCAAAACGCACCCTGCGGCTGCTGTACACCACCAAGCCATACAAAGTGGCACGCTCCAGGGCCATGACTTCGGCTGATTTTTTCTCCCAATGGGGGTCGAGCAACTGTTTTTTGAGCAAATGGCCGCCGACCTGCTCCAGCCACTGGGGCTCTATGGCTGCCAAGCCTCGGCCAAACAGGCGCGTGGTTTCTACCAGCTCGGCAGCCACCACCCAGCGGCCCGGTTTTTTAGAGAGGTGCGCACCCGGGTGGCGGTAAAACTTGATGCCGCGTGCGCCCAGGTACCAGTCGTCCTCGTCGCTTTTGCAGCCGACATTGCCCAGCAAGCCAGCCAGCATGGACAAGTGCACTTGCTCGTAACTGGCAGGTTGGGTGTTGATATGCCAGCCATGCTCGGCCACCACGGTCAGCAGTTGGCTGTGGATGTCGCGCCACTCGCGCAGGCGGCGGATGCTGATGAAGTTTTGGCGCAGCAACTGCTCGTACTGGCGGTTGCTGAGCTTGTGCACTGGCGCGGCTGGGGCAGGCACTGCTGGCGCTAAAGAGGGTGCAGCCTGGGTACGCTGGGCCACGGGCAATATGGCCTGTGATGGCGCTTGCTGGCGCGCTGCCGCTTTTTGTACGCGGGCAGAAGGCAGGCTGGGCACGCCGCCACGCGCTTCATTGACCCACTTCCACAATTTCAGGTAGCCCGTGAACTCGCTTTTGTCGTCGTCAAACTTGGCATGCTGCTGGTCGGCCTGCTGCTGCATGTCCAGCGGGCGGTCGCGCACGTCTTGCACGCTCAGGGCGCTGGCGATCACCAGCACTTCATCCAGGGCGCGGCGCTCACGCGCCTCTAGCAGCATGCGGCCCAGGCGGGGGTCTAGTGGCAGGCGCGACAGCTCAAGGCCCATGGGGGTGAGCTCGTTGGCGTCATCTACTGCGCCCAACTCGGCCAGCAACTGGTAGCCGTCAGCAATCGCGCGGCCCGAGGGGGCCTCAATAAACGGAAACTGCGCCACATCGCCCAGGCGCAGCGACTTCATGCGCAAGATAACGCCCGCCAAAGAGCTGCGCAAAATTTCGGGGTCGGTAAAGCGCGGGCGGCTCGTAAAGTCGGCCTCGTCATAAAGGCGTATGCAGATGCCGTTGGCCACGCGCCCGCAGCGGCCTGCACGCTGGTTGGCGGCAGCTTGGCTGATGGACTCCACCAGCAATTGTTCTACTTTGCTTCTAAAACTATAGCGCTTAACCCTTGCTGTACCTGCGTCAATCACGTACCGAACACCTGGCACGGTCAGCGAGGTCTCGGCCACGTTGGTGGCCAGCACAATGCGCCGGCCCGTGTGGCCGTCAAAGATGCGGTCTTGCTCTGCTTGCGACAGGCGTGCAAACAGCGGCAGCACCTCGGCATTGCGCATCACGGGCTGGTGGGCCAGGTGCTTGCGCAGGTGGTCGGCGGCTTCGCGGATCTCGCGCTCGCCGGGTAAAAACACCAAGATGTCTCCACCCACATTGCCAACCCACAGCTCGTCCACGCCATCGGCTATCGCCTCGTTCAGGCCGTAGTCGCGGCTGTCTTCAAAGGGGCGGTAGCGCTGCTCAACGGGAAAGGTGCGGCCCGACACCATGATGATGGGTGCAGCACCTCTTGCAGACTCAAAATGCTTGGCAAAGCGGTCTGCATCAATGGTGGCCGATGTGACGATGACCTTCAGGTCTGGCCTGCGCGGCAAGATCTGGCGGATGTAGCCCAGCAAAAAATCAATGTTCAGGCTGCGCTCGTGCGCCTCGTCAATGATGATGGTGTCGTAGGCCTTGAGCAGTGGGTCTGTCTGCGTCTCGGCCAGCAAAATGCCATCGGTCATCAGCTTGACGGAGGCATCGCGGCTTAAGCGGTCTTGAAACCGCACCTTGTAGCCCACCACATCGCCCAGCGGGGTGTTCAGCTCTTCTGCAATGCGCTTGGCCACGCTGCTGGCAGCTATGCGGCGTGGTTGGGTGTGGCCAATCAACTGCCCTTTCTGTCCCGGTTTGGCATTGCACTTACCGCGCCCCAAGGCCAGCGCAATCTTGGGCAACTGCGTGGTTTTGCCCGAGCCCGTCTCGCCGCACACGATGACGACCTGGTGCTTTTCAATCGCCGCCATGATCTCTTCGCGCTTGCCCGATACCGGCAAAGCATCAGGAAACGTAATGCGCAGCGGCGCAGGCGCGGCAGGTGCCGCAGACGGATCAACAGTAAACGTAGACAAAACGGAACAGCCCTTCAACCTAGAGACGGCAACCCTCGATTATCCCGCGCCCTGTACGCAAAAAGCGACACGTTTGCACGCAGCATGTGCCGTGTGCTTGCCAAAGCAGGCATGCGGCCACCACAATCGTGGCTCAGATTTTTCTGGCAGTACCCGATCTCGACACGCGTACCGCCCCACTTTTTGGAGGACGTCGATATGTTGGCTTTGAAACCCACTCCCGTCTGACCACATCCCACCGCCCCGGCTGGTTTGTGCGTCTGCATAACCCAGCCTTGGCGGCGGTGCACCTGCACCCACTGCGCCCTGGCTGATCGCCGGGGTTTTTTGTTTGTGGAGTGCACATGAGTGCCAAAAAGAAATCGCGGGCCTATACCGAGGGCGCCATCAAAAAGCTGCAACGCATGAAGCAGCCCCTGGTCCTCAAGCTCGAACCCCTGGGCCCACCACGCAACCCCGTGGTGCGCGCCCTGATGACCCAACGCAACCTGTCGGCCGCTGCAGGCCGGCACATACGCAGCCAAAGCGCCCAACGCCGTGCCGACAAAGTCGCACTGCGCAAAGCCGTGGACTGCCTGAACTGGAAAAACGACATATGAACCCTATCGACACCCCCGTGGTGCAGCCCGCTGCACCCTCTTGCGCCACACCCCCTGCCCCGCTGGCAGGTATGGCACAACGCCAACAGCTGCTAGATGCCGCTGCCAAGCAGCTCAAGCAAGAGCTGTTTGGCATCGACGACGTGATTGACCGCGTCATCCACAGCATCCGTGCCTGGTATGTAGTGCCCGGCCTTATCCACCGCCCCGTCATCGTGTGCCTGTGGGGGCTCACGGGTACAGGCAAAACCCAGCTCACGCGCCGTTTGGCACAACTGCTGGGCCTGTACGACCGCTTTTTAGAAGTGCAGATGGACGGCTTTAGCCATGGTGCAGGTTTTCGCAGCTCCACCATATCGGGCATGCTGCGCGACTCCACCATAGAAGAAGGCATGCCCGGCGTGCTGGTGCTGGACGAGTTTCAGCGCTTTCGCACCGTAGACGACAAAGGCCGCGAGGCCAAGGTAGAGCGCTACCAAGACGTATGGGCACTGCTGTCTGATGGCCGCCTGCCGCCCCCCATGGGGGCCCTGGGCACCATAGAGCGCAAGCTGGCCGACGCCGCCTACGAAGCCGACCGCCAAGAGCAAGACGAAGACAAGCCCAGCAAAGCCTACCGCTTTCAGTTAGATGCGTGGGACGGCTTGGAGCTTAAAAACATGCTCAAACTGCGCGAACCCTTGGCAGAAATCATGCAGTGGCAACCCGACCATGTGCAAACCTTGCTGGCAAAGTTTCGCCAAAGCCACGACGCCTGGGAGACCGACTACAGCCGCCTGCTGGTGTTTGTGTGCGGCAACCTAGATGAGATGTACCACGAGACCGCCCAGCGCGTGGAAGACTGCGATACTGATGCAGACATCTTCCATCGGCTGACGCGCAAACTCTCGCTCATCGATGTCAAAAAAGCCTTGGCAGAACGCTTCAAGCCCGAGCAAATTGCACGCCTGGGTAATGAGCACGTCATTTACCCGTCACTGAGCAAAGCCACCTACGAGCGGCTGATTGCGCAAATGTGCCAACGCTATGTGAACGACATTGCAGCCGAATCGGGCGTGCAGTTTGTGCTGCACGACGACGTACGCCAAGCGCTGTATGCCAATGCGGTGTTTCCCACCCAAGGCACACGGCCTTTGTACTCTGCGGTGCACGGCATCTTGAGCGCCAACTTGGTCAACGCCGCCCTGTGGGCCTTGCAGCATGGCTGGGACATTGCCCAGCCCCTGCATGTCACCCTGGCCAGCGACCAAACCCATTTAGTGGTGCAAGGCCAAGCACAGGAGCAGCCCCAAGAGGCACGCTTTGCCGTGGCACTAGAGCTGCACCGCATCAAGCAACGCGCCAGCAATGACTTTCGCGCACTGCTGGCAGTGCACGAAGCCGGGCATGGTTTGGCCTACAGCCTGCTGGTGGGCCGCACGCCCCAAGAGGTCAAGATCAACATTGCATCCTTTGAAGGCGGCTACAACAGCTTTGCGGGCCTTAAAGTCACCACACGCCAAAACCTGCTGGACATGGTGTGTGTCAGCTTGGCAGGCCGCGTAGCAGAAGAAGCCGTGTTTGGAGCAAACGCCTGCACCACCGGGGCCGAACACGACTACCGCCAAGCCACCGCCCTGGCCGCACGCTATGTGCGTCACCACGGCTTTGGCGACCGCATCAGCCGCACCGATGTCACAGTAGAAATGGACAACCACATCAACACCGACACGGCGGCCAGCAATGCAGCCATTGAAGCCCTGCTGCGCGAACAATACGAACGCGCCCGCACCTTGCTAGCCAAGCACCGCCACGCCCTGCACGCAGTAGCCCAGGCCCTGATGCAAGACGGACTGATTGCCCCGGCCGATATGCAAAAACTGCTGCAAAGCCACGGCATTGGTGCGCTGGCCGCGCATGCCGATGAGGACGAACTGGTGCTGGAGCCTTTTGCGCAACGCATGTCGTTGTGGGCGCGTGGCTTGAGCACAGAGTGCTTATGATCGTGCGATAGCCCTGTTTTGTCCCTGTTGACCCACCCGCACTGCCCCATGTCCGCTGTTTTTAACTTCACCTTTGTTCCTTGGTTCCGCTCGGTGGCGCCTTACATCCATACGCACCGGGGTAAAACCTTTGTGGTGGGTGTAGCGGGTGAGGCCATTGCTGCGGGCAAGTTGCAAAACATTGCGCAAGACTTGGCTTTGATTCAAAGCATGGGCGTCAAGATTGTGCTGGTGCATGGCTTTAGGCCCCAGGTCAATGAACAGCTCAAGGCCAAAGGGCATGAGGCACGCTACTCGCACGGCATGCGCATCACCGACTCGGTAGCGCTGGACTGCGCACAAGAAGCCGCTGGGCAACTGCGCTACGAGATTGAAGCGGCGTTTAGCCAAGGGCTGCCCAACACGCCCATGGCGGGCTCTACCGTGCGCGTGATTTCGGGCAACTTTTTAACAGCGCGGCCCGTGGGTATTTTGGACGGGGTGGATTTTCAGCACACAGGCATGGTGCGCAAGGTAGACGTGGCCGGCATTACCCGCACGCTGGACATGGGGGCCATGGTGCTGTTGTCGCCCTTTGGGTTTTCGCCCACTGGCGAGGCGTTTAACCTGGGCATGGAAGAAGTAGCCACCAGCGTGGCCATTGAGCTGCAAGCCGACAAACTCATTTTTATGACCGAGGTGCCGGGCATACGCATGCAGCCGGGCGAGCCCGAAAGCGAAGACAACCCCATAGACACCGAACTGCCCCTGGCCGCTGCAGAGCGCTTGCTGGCCACCCTGCCCCAAGCCCAGCAACCCAGCGATACCGGGTTTTATTTGCAGCACTGCGTCAAGGCCTGCAAAGCCGGGGTGGAGCGCAGCCACATCTTGCCCTTTGCCACCGACGGCGCGCTGCTGCTAGAAATTTATGTGCACGACGGCATAGGCACCATGGTCATCGACGAAAAGCTAGAAAGCCTGCGCGAAGCCACCGCAGACGATGTGGGCGGCATCTTGCAACTGATAGAGCCATTTGAAAAAGACGGTACCCTGGTCAAGCGCGACCGCACAGAAATAGAGCGCGATGCAGACCACTACACCATCATCGAGCACGACGGTGTGATTTTTGCCTGCGCTGCGCTGTACCCCTACCCCGAAGGTCGCACGGCCGAAATGGCCGCACTCACGGTATCGCCTCAAAGCCAGGGCCAAGGCGATGGCGAAAAAATCCTCAAACGCATTGAGCAACGCGCACGCGCCATGGGCCTTGGCAGCATTTTTGTGCTGACCACGCGGACCATGCACTGGTTTATCAAACGCGGTTTTCAGCCGGTGGACCCCGACTGGCTGCCCGAGGCACGCAAGCGCAAATACAACTGGGACCGGCGCAGCCAGGTGCTGGTGAAAAAGCTGTAAGTAGTCATTCTTTGGCTGTTGCACCCCAGCAGTTTTTGACCACAGCTTGCAAGCACCATCGTCCGCCATGCCTCCCACAGCCACGCCTACAACGCCAGCCAGCTTCCTCACGGTTGCCCTGTACCAGTTTGTTCACCTACCAGACTGTGCTGATCTGCGTGCGCCGCTGCAAGCGCTATGCGATGCCCAAGGTGTGCGCGGCCTGCTGCTGTTAGCGCGCGAGGGCATTAACGGCACCATTGCAGGCCCCGAGGTGGGGGTGCGTGCCGTGCTGGCATGGCTCAAAACCGATACCCGTTTTACGGCTTTGCAGCACAAAGAAGCCACGGCACAGCACATGCCGTTTTACCGCATGCGTGTGCGCATCAAGCGCGAAATTGTCACCCTGGGTGTGCCTGGACTAGACCCGGCCCGCAACGCAGGCACCTATGTGGCACCCGAGCAATGGAACGCCTTGATAGACCGCCCCGACGTGGTGGTGGTCGATGTGCGCAACAACTACGAAGTGGGCATAGGCAGTTTTGCGGGGGCCATCAACCCCGGCACGCAAAGCTTCACAGAATTTCCGGCCTGGGTAAAGGCGCAGTCGGCACCCGGTGGTGTGCTGGCCCACAAGCCCTCTGTGGCCATGTTTTGCACTGGCGGCATTCGCTGCGAAAAGTCCACCGCCTTGCTCAAGTCACAAGGCTTTGGCGAGGTGTACCACCTGCAAGGCGGCATTCTTAAATACCTTGAGACCATAGCACCAGACAACAGCCGCTGGCATGGCGACTGCTTTGTGTTTGATGAGCGTGTATCGGTAGGCCACGGCCTGGCCCCTGGCCACCACCAGCTGTGCCGCGCCTGCCGCATGCCCTTGGGGCCTGAAGAACTCGCATCGCCCCATTATTTGGCAGGTGTGCGCTGCCCTTATTGCCATGGCACACGCACCCCCGAGCAAGAAGCTGCCCTGGCCGAGCGCGAGCGCCAAGTGCAACTGGCACGTCAACGCGGGCAAGAACACATAGGCGCGAATAGGCCTGCAAGTAACAACGGCCAAGAACCTGAATGAACGCACTGCCCATTCTTTATTCGTTCAGGCGCTGCCCTTACGCCATGCGGGCACGCTTGGCCCTGGCCGTAGGGCAACACGCCTGCGAGCTGCGCGAGATTGAACTGAAGAACAAACCCACCAGCATGCTCATTGCATCGCCCAAGGGCACTGTGCCGGTGCTGGTGTTACCAGGCGGTCAGGTGCTAGAGCAAAGCCTGGACATCATGCTGTGGGCCTTGCAGCAAAACGACCCGGCCCAGTGGCTGGCGCCCAGCCACGGCACCCTGGCAGACATGCTGGCCTTGGTGCAGCAGTGCGATACGCACTTCAAGCCCCTGTTAGACCGCTGCAAATACCCCAACCGCTACCCCGGCACAGACGCAAGCGCCACCACCGCTGCTGCCCATGCATGGCTGCAAGGTTTGCAACACTTGCTGGAACAATATGCATGGTTGGCGGGCACACATGCAGCCCTGGCTGACATGGCCATTGCACCTTTTGTACGGCAGTTTGCGGGCATCAACCCTGCGGCATGGCAGGCACAGCCTTGGCCGCATTTGCAAGCATGGCTGGCCCGCTGGCAAAGTAGCGCATTGCTGGCACAGGTGATGGAGAAGGTGCCAACCTGGGCGGAAGGCGCCACCGGGCCAGTGGTGTTTACTAGCCCAGCGCCGAATTAACGCGTTGAGGGGAATTTTTAAGCGCGCTTGCTGCGCACCAGCAGCAGCAAGGCGGCCAGTGCAAACAGCACAAAGCACACAAAAGACCAGTTGGCAATCGAGCCACCCAAAAAAGTCCAGTCGATTGCAGAGCAGTCGCCAGAGCCCTTAAAGATCATGGGCAAGGCGCGGCTTATAGGGTAGCTTTCGATCATGCCGTAAAAGTCACGGCCACACGATGCAAACTCGGGTGGGTTCCACTGCAACCAGCTTTGCCGCGCCGCCACAAAGGCCCCAAACCCGCTGACCAGCAACACCAGTGCAGCAAAGGCATTGCGCACGCCCCGACCTTTGCTGGCAGCCGCCAAGGCCGACAGGACCGCCACACCAATCAAGGCATAACGCTGCACGATGCACATGGGACATGGCTCTAGCCCCACGTGGTATTGCAAATACATGCCAAAGGCCAGCATGGCCACGCAAGCTGCGCTGACCAGCGCCCAAACACGGCGTGGTGCCATGTCTATCCAGTTCAACACCATGTGTGCATCCTTATTGTGAGTGGTGGGCAAGGTGATAAGCCTGCCCTGCGCCGCGTGGCACCCACTATGGAAGGTGCATTAAATACCAGCGGCAGAGTCCAAAAACACCCGGGCCCTGCGGGGTGTGACCACCAAGGTCTCGCCCTCTTTAAAGCCCATGTCCTTGAATTGCTGCGCAGGAATTTGCGCTTCAATCAAGGCTTCAGTGTGTGTATTGTCGGGTGATTTGGCATCGGCTTCTGGAATAAGTTCCAGCCGCGCAATAGGGCCCACCACAATCGCGCGCGACAGTTGCGCCACAATGCCGCGCGGGCGGCCTGCTGCATCCAGCCCCTGGCCGGGGGAGTAGCGCTCCACATCGAGGTCATGCGGGCGCACATAGGCAAAGGCCTTGGCGTTTTGCGCCTGGCTGTGCTCGGGCGAATCAATTTGCATGCCGTCTAAGTGCACCAAGCCTTCGTGGGCACGGCCATGGAATAAGTTCACATCGCCCAAAAAACCATACACAAAGGGGCTTGCTGGGTGCTCCCACACGTCTTGCGGTGAGCCGCTTTGCTCAATGCGGCCTTGGTTAATAACCACCACACGGTCAGCTACCTCAAGGGCTTCTTCCTGGTCGTGGGTCACAAAAATACTGGTCACATGCAGTTCGTCGTGCAGGCGGCGCAGCCACCTTCTCAGCTCTTTTCTCACCTTGGCGTCTAGCGCACCAAAGGGCTCGTCCAATAACAAGACTTTGGGCTCTACCGCCAAGGCACGTGCCAGGGCAATGCGCTGGCGCTGGCCGCCCGACAGCTGCGAGGGGTAGCGCTCGGCCAACCAATCGAGCTGCACCAGCTTGAGCAAGTCCATCACCTTCTTTTTGATTTGCGCTTCGCTGGGGCGCTCGCTGCGGGGTTTGACGCGCAGGCCAAAGGCCACGTTTTCAAACACCGTCATGTGGCGAAACAGCGCGTAATGCTGAAACACAAAGCCCACGTTGCGCTCACGCACATGCACGTCGGTGGTGTCCTCGCCGCTGAAGTGGATGGTGCCCACATCGGCCGTTTCTAGCCCTGCAATGATGCGCAGCAAAGTGGTTTTGCCGCAGCCCGAGGGGCCCAGCAAAGCTATGAGCTCTCCCGAGGCGATGTCCAAACTGACATCGCGCAAGGCATGGAAGTCACCAAACTGTTTACTGACGTTGCGAATTTCGATGCTCATTTTTCTTGATCCTTGAGTGATCCGTTGCGCTTACAACTGAGGCGACTTAGTGCTAACCGCGCTGTGGCTCAAATGGCTGCTGGCCGTTCTGGTGGTAACTCGGCAGAGGCTTTTTGGGCTTGTTCGTTTCGGTGCTCTGCAATGGTTTTGATCACCAACGTGACCAAGGCCAACAAGGCCAGTAAAGAGGCTGCGGCAAAGGCAGCCACCGACTGGTACTCGTTGTACAAAATCTCGACATGCAGTGGAATGGTGTTGGTTTGTCCGCGTATGTGACCCGACACGACAGACACCGCGCCAAACTCTCCCATGGCCCGCGCATTGCACAAGATCACGCCATACAGCAGGCCCCATTTGATGTTGGGCAGCGTCACGTACCAAAAGGTTTGCCAGCCGGTAGCGCCCAGCACAATAGCCGCTTGTTCTTCGTCGTTGCCCTGCGCCTGCATCAAAGGAATCAACTCGCGTGCAATGAACGGGAAGGTGACAAACACGGTGGCCAACACAATGCCCGGCACAGCAAAAATAATCTTGATGTCATGCGCTTGCAGCCACGGGCCAAACCAGCCTTGGGCACCAAACATCAATACATAAATAAGCCCCGCCACCACAGGCGACACTGAAAACGGCAGGTCCACTAAAGTGGTCAAAAACGCTTTGCCACGGAACTCGTATTTGGCAATGCACCAAGCGGCCGCCACGCCAAAAACCAAATTTAAAGGCACGGCAATGGCCGCTGTAATTAGCGTGAGCTTGATGGCAGACCAGGCATCGGGTTCACGCAGGCCCTCTAGGTAGGCGCCAAAACCTTTGCGCAGCGCCTCGGCAAACACGGCGGCCAGCGGCAGCACCAAAAACAGCAACATAAAAACCAGGGCCACACCAATCAAGGTGTAGCGCACCCAGGCTGCCTCGGTGGTGCCAGCGCGGGCACGGCGTACGGTGGTACGGGTGTTCATGTCAGTTTCCTTGGTGCATTGCGCATGGCATGGGTGCGGCGCAAGCCAGCGGACGGCAATCAAGGGCCGCCCCCGCAGCAAAGGCCGTCGGCACTTGGAAGGGAGGTGGTGCGTAGCGACTCAGGAGGTATTTCATGATTTACGGCGCTGCCATGCTTGCAGGGCGTTGATAACCAAGAGCAAGATGAACGAGATCACCAACATGACCACGGCCACAGCCGTTGCGCCTGCGTAGTCGTACTGCTCTAGCTTGCCAATGATGATGAGCGGCGTGATCTCCGACACCATGGGCATGTTGCCTGCGATAAAGATGACGGAGCCGTACTCGCCCACCGCACGCGCAAACGCCATGGCAAACCCAGTCAGCAGTGCGGGCGTGATGGAGGGCAATATCACTTTGGTAAACGTTTGCAGGCGCGTAGCACCCAGGCAGGTGGCGGCTTCTTCGAGTTCTTTTTCGGCGTCTTCCAATACAGGCTGCACGGTGCGTACCACAAAGGGCAGGCCAATAAAGATCAGTGCAATCACAATGCCTGCGGGCTTAAAAGCCAGCTGGATGCCCATGGGCTCCAAAATTTGACCGATCCAGCCGTTACCCGCCAGCAGTGCAGTAAGCGAAATACCCGCTACCGCCGTGGGCAGTGCAAAAGGCAAGTCCACCAGTGCATCCACCAGTTTTTTGCCCGGAAACTTGTAGCGCACCAGCACCCAGGCAATCAGCAAACCAAACACCAAGTTGACCGATGCCGCAATAAACGATGCACCAAAGGTCAGCTTGTATGAAGCCACCACACGGGGCGCACTGATGGCCTCCCAAAACTGGGGCCATGTCAGCGTGAATGTTTTAAAAATCAGCGCCGACAAAGGAATCAGCACAATAATGCTGAGATAAAAAAGCGTGTAGCCCAAGGTCAAACCAAAACCAGGCAAGACCTTTTTAGACGAACGCCGCCCAGGTGGTGCAGACCGCACCACCGCAGAAACTGCTGCACTCATGGTTTATTTACCGCCGGGGGTGTAGATCTTGTCGAACTGACCACCATCGTTGAAGTGCACTTTTTGTGCTTCGCTCAAAGAGCCAAAGTACTTGGCCACCGTGAACTGCTTGATGGGTTTAAAGGTGGCAGCGTATTTCTTCAGTACGGCCTCAGAGCGCGGGCGAATGGCATGCTTGGCTGCAATTTCTTGCGCTTCTTCAGAGTACAGGTAATCAAGGTAGGCCTTGGCCAGGGCTGCATTGCCTTTTTTGTTGACGGTGCGCTCAACCACTGCCACAGGGTTCTCAGCAATCACACTGTAAGACGGGTACACAGAGTCCACCTTGCCCGCGCCAAACTCACGGTCAATCGATACCACTTCAGACTCAAAGGTAATCAGTACATCGCCAATATTGCGCTGCAAGAAGGTGGCCGTGGCATCGCGCCCACCTTTGGCCAGCACAGGTACGTTTTTGTAGAGCTTGGCCACAAAGTCAGCCGCTTGCTGTTCTGTACCGCCTTTTTCGCGGATAGCGCCCCACGCTGCCAAGTAGGCATAGCGGCCATTGCCACCCGTTTTGGGGTTGACCACAATGACCTGAATGCCGGGCTTGATAAGGTCTTCCCAGTCTTTGATGCCTTTGGGGTTGCCATTGCGCACCAAGAACAGCATGGTGGATGCAGTGGGTGATGCGTTGTGGGGAAAGCGCTGTGCCCAGTCTTTGGCCACCACGCCAGTGCCCGCCAAAAACTCTACGTCTGTGGTGGTGTTCATGGTGACCACGTCGGCCGCCAAGCCGTCATTGACTGCGCGTGCCTGGGCGCTAGAGCCCGCGTGCGACTGGTCTACCTTGAGGTCTTTGCCGGTGGTTTTTTTGTAGTGGGCAACAAAGGCAGCGTTGTAGTCTTTGTAAAACTCTCGTGCCACGTCGTACGACACATTGAGCAAGGTGTCTTGCGCTACGGCTGCGCCGCTAGCCAGCAAGGCAACGGTCGCCAAAAGAGTCTTGAGCTTGGAAATTTTCATGGTGAAGCAGCCCTTTGTTGCAAAGAATGTTGGCATTGTGGAGATGCCGCTTTAAAACCGCAAAGAATATATTCTTGTTTATTAATCAGCCAAAAGCATAAAGACCTTATCAGAAGAGCTTGCAAGCCATTTTTTGAGCAAAAACGAGCTCCTGCCTCAGTAAAAAGCGCACCATCAGCTATATTTTTTATAGCAAACCAACGTTAGGAACCATTAGCGGTGGGGCAATGCCGATGCCCGCAGCATTCCCCTGCTCTGCCCCAGCTGGCGCAATTAGCGATTGCAGCAAAGCCCAACCCAGGGGCCATTCGCCATGGCCTGATTCAATGTTGATATGCCCCGCGCTTTGCAGGCGCACAAACTCGCTGCCCCAAGCCCGGGCATAGGCGCCCGCCAAGCGCACCGGGCAAAACGGGTCGTTGCTGCTGGCAACTACCACGCTGCGGTAAGGCAAGGGCGCATAAGGCACGGGTGCAAAGTCAGACAAAACAGAACGGCGCTCAGGGTCTGCCGGGGCAACCAGTAGTGCGCTGTGCACCTTGGCAGCGGCCTCTGGCCCTATGTGGGCAGTGGCAATGCAACCCAAGCTGTGCGCCACCAGCACCACCGGGTGGGGTGCGGCCAACACTGTTTTCTCAAGCTGGCCGACCCAGGCGTTGCGGGTGGGGATAATCCAGTCGTCTTGCACCACACGCTGCGCATGGGGCAGGCGCAGCGCCCAGAGGGTTTGCCAATGGCCAGGGCCAGAGTCCCGCCAACCGGGAACGATGATGATGGAAAGAGTGGACACAAGGGCATGAAGCCTGCACACAGGAAAGCAGCCGCTTGACCATATGCACAGCTTGAATGAATAAAACAAACTTCATTCTCTAAGCCGTGTCCACTATTCCCAACGAATAAATCGTTGTGAGTTCATCCCCAAAAGATCTGATCTTGTTGCCAAGCCCCCCGGGTTTGGCATCAAGAAACTTAAAAACTCTCCCAGTCGGCATCACTGCCGCTGCTGCTACCTGCGCGGGCAGTGGTGGTGGCGGCTTGCTTAGGGGCGGGCGCTTTAGTGGGCGCTGCCAAGCTGGCTGTTTTGCCTGCACCTGGGCGGACACTGCCTTTAGCCTTGAGCGCAGGCCGTGGACTTGATGGCGGCAAAGGCTTGCGCGGTGCGGGTGCTGGCGCACGCTGTGCCATACCGTCACCAGGCAGTTTGAACACAGCCACAGCATTGACCAAGTCTCCCGCTTGCGAGTTCAAGCTGCTGGCTGCTGCGGCCATTTCTTCAACCAAGGCCGCGTTTTGCTGGGTGGCTTGGTCCATTTGCGTGACGGCTTCGCCTACTTGGCTAACACCGGTACTTTGCTCGCTGCTGGCAGCGCTGATCTCGCCCATGATGTCTGTGACGCGGCGAATGGCGGTGACCACCTCGGTCATGGTGGCACCTGCTTTGTCGACCAGCATAGTGCCTTGCTCCACACGCTCCACACTGGCAGTAATCAAGCTCTTGATTTCTTTAGCGGCCTCTGCACTGCGCCCAGCCAGGCTGCGCACCTCGCCCGCCACCACGGCAAAACCGCGGCCTTGCTCGCCTGCACGGGCGGCCTCTACAGCGGCGTTCAAAGCCAAAATGTTGGTTTGGAAGGCAATGCCGTCAATGACGGAGATGATGTCTGCAATTTTGTTGCTGCTGGCGTTGATGCCTTTCATGGTCTCCACCACTTCAGCAACCACCTCACCGCCCTGAACAGCCACGGTAGATGCGCTCATGGCCAGTTGGTTGGCCGTGCGGGCGTTGTCCGCGTTTTGGCGCACAGTAGAACCCAGCTCTTCCATGGATGCAGCGGTTTCTTCTAGTGCACTGGCTTGTTGCTCTGTGCGTGCACTCAGGTCGTTGTTGCCCGACGCAATTTGAGCGCTGGCGGATGCAACGCTTTCAGAGTTTTGGCGCACCGTTGAGACAGTAGATACCAAGCTTTGCTGCATACGTGCCAACGCAGCCAACAGCAGTCCAGTTTCATCTTTTGTAGTGGCCTCAATGCGGGTGGTCAGGTCACCAGATGCAACCTGGTCTGCCACCTGAACCGCCCTGGCCAAAGGCGCGGTAATGGAGCGGATCATGTACAGCGCCAGGCCAATTGCCAAGGCAATGATCACCAAACCTGCAATCAGAATGTCTCTTTGCAAAGCGTCAGCAGCGGCTTCAGCGCGCTCTCCCGACAAAACCGTGACTTGTGATTGATATTGAACCTGTTCTTGAATCAAAGCCTGGTAGGCCTGCTGAGCAGGACGTAATGCTTGCTCCAAGAGCTTGCCAGCCGCCTCTTTGTTGCCTTCTTTAATGAAAGCCAGAAATTGTTCCTCGTGCTTTACGAATTCATTTCGCGCCAGCAGCATCTTGGCCAGTAAATCCCGGCCTTTTGTAGATGCCACCAAGTTGTCGAGTGTTTTGTACTGGGCACTTACCTCTTCTTTCGCCTTGGTAATGCGTTCCATGGACTGCTTGGCAATTTCAGGCGAATCAAAGATCACCAAGTTACGCAACTGAATAGCCTGAACATTGACACCATCATCGAGCAAAGCCAAAGCCTTGGTGATGGGGATACGAACATTCACAACATCGTTAAGCCCATCTCTTTGACCCGCAGACCGCAACAAGCTGATGCTGCCCAAAATAATCATGAGCAACACGAAGGCAGCAAAAGCGCCCGCAAGACGGGTGGAGATTTTTAAATTGTTCATGGAAGCCTCTCGTAAGCTACAAAAGAGTAACGATTGGGCGCCCATACGGCCCCAACTCTCGAGCCTATGACACTTTGTGGGGCAGTGGTGGCTTTTGTGCGCAGGTTTTTATCAAAACCACATGTAAGTTGCGCGATTGCACAACGCACTCAAAACGCTGGACAAATAAAACCACCACCATACCCATGGCAAATGCCTAGATCCGCCAAACAGCCCCTGGGGTTTATCGGATACCGATAGGCAACCGGTCAAGCAAAAAACTCAGGTTTTGAAGACATCAATCTGCTGCACCAAATGCTCGGCCTGCTCTTTAAGCGCCGTGGTCACGGCGGCAGCTTCTTCCACCATGGCGGCGTTTTGCTGGGTGCTCAAGTCCATGTGGGCAATGGTCTCGCTGACATGCTGTACGCCCTGGGCTTGCTCTTTGGTGGAGTTGGATATCTCGCTCACGGTTTCCGATACGGTGGCAATTTCATCGACCATGCGGCGCATGGCGTTGCCAGCCTCTTGCACGCGGCCTGAGCCTTGCTCAACCGTAGTGATAGATGAGCCCACCAAATCGCGAATCTCGCGGGCTGCGCTGGCGCTGCGCTGGGCAAGGGTGCGTACCTCGCTGGCCACTACGGCAAAGCCACGGCCGTTCTCGCCCGCGCGGGCGGCTTCTACAGCGGCATTCAAAGCCAAGATATTCGTTTGAAACGCAATGCTGTCAATGACCGAAATGATTTCGCCGATTTTTTTGGTTTGCTGGCTGATGGCACCCATGGCCTCCACAGCGTCATCAGCTACTTTGCCACCATCTTTTGCCAGACTGGATACTGACTTGGCCAGCTGCGCGGCCTCGTTGATGCGCTGTGCGCCGTCGTTGAGGTTGATAGTGAGTTTTTCGATGGCCGCAGAGGTGTTCATCAGCACTGATGCCGCGGATTCAGTGCGGTGAGACAGGTCTGCATTGGCATCGGCGATTTCTTCGGATGCCTGGCGTACCTGATCTGCCGTGGTGCGAATTTTGACCACCACGTTAGACAGGTTGCTGGAGACATGGTTAAGTGCCTGGAGCACCAACCCTGTTGCATCGGTAGAGACATGATCAGCCCGCACACGCAAATTGCCTTGGGCCAGTTGCTGGGCATTTTGCGCAGCCAATGCCAAGGGGCGAATGATCATCATCGCAATGATCCAGGCCAACACACCCATGACCACAATGGCAACTACCAAGCCACCAATGATGGTGTTGCGGTTGCTGGCAAGTTGCACCTGCGATTGCTGCACCGCTTTGGCGGAAAGGTCTTTTTCTACCTGCACCAGCTTATCAAGCATGCCGCGCAGCACCGCAAAAGAGCTGTCAATGGTGGTCATGAACGAAGTGGCGTTGCCCAGCATGCCGGTTTTGATGTCTAAGGCCTGAGCAACGCTTTTTTGGTACTTTTGAAACTCTGTACGCATGCCCTCAATGGCCTTGCGTGTCTCGGCATCTGTGGTGGCTTGGCCCACCATGTCTGCCAAGCGCGCATCAAAGGCTTTCATCTTAGCCAGGGTGGATTTGTCGAGTTTTTCGATGAGCTCAGCCTTGTAGCCTGCGCCTTCCCAGGCCAGGCTTTGGTTGACATCGATTTGGATAGACAAAAGGTTTTGGCTCAGGTCGCCAATGTTGACGATCTGAGGCACACGCTCTTGACCCAATTTTTGTAAAGAACCACCAAGGTGGTTGTTGGCAAACAAGCCCGTCAGAGCCACGCCAATGAGGCAGAGCATGGCCAAAACTGGCACAAGCGCCACCTTCATGCCGACGGACATTTTGTTGCCCCAATTGAATAAAAAGTCCATAGCGATTGAAGGTGGATTGATTCCTTTGCCAGCTAGAGGATGTGCTTAGCGGTACACACCTGCACCCACAAACCCATCAAAATTGACGAGCTTTTTGGAGTAAGAAATCTTGGCTTCGCTCTTCTTGGTTTGGGGGTGTGGCCAGTCGTACTCCACCCAGCCACCGCCTTTGACTGCGGCGTCGCGCAGCTCTTGAATCAGCAGCTTGCCGTTGGGGTCTTTCAAGTCGATTAGGTTTTTGCCAATCAGCCGATCGTTAGCACCGTGGGCCACGCTGGTGCCGTCCATTTTGTAGGCAAAGATGTAGATGTCTTTCTTTTGCCAGTTGGCGTTGGTCTTGTCGGTAAAGTCTTTGAACGCTTGCTCAGGCCCTACTTTTTGCACGTGGGCCACAGCAGCATCAACCATAGCCTTGGCCTCGTCACGGGTGCCCCGCTCTTGCGCCCATGTAGGCGCGTGCAAGGCAAAAGCGGCCAGTGCAGTTGCAGTGGCCAGGGTGAAGTTTCTTTTGTTCATGATGATTTCGATGGTTATTGAATACAGCGTGCTCTTTGACACGCCACCATCATGAAATCAAGTGCAGCGAAATACGACGGGGTTAACACTAGGCAGATACCGACTGTTCAGGCTCGCGTCAGATTCACGAAAGGTTCAGCCGTGTTTGTCTAGGACAAACCGCCACCAGGTCTTTAGAAATGAACCGACTCGAACACTGGGTACAGCTCGTCGATCCAGTGATCGAGTTCTTCTTGAGAAATGTGCAAGTGCTCCATGCAAGACTGGCCGTGTTGCAACCATTCGCGGCTAGGGGGCAAGTTGTCGTATTGGTTGACCAAAAAATCTGCCAAGCAACCTAAGGCCACCAAGTGGCGCACGGTGGCGTCAAAGCGGTCATCGGCAAGGCAAGCAAAGTCATGGTGCAACCAGATGGCCTGGGCTACATCGCCAGGTAAATGCCATGTGCGGGCCACAATGGCGCCCACCACGGCGTGGTCAGTACGGTGGCTGGCGTTTTCGGTTTGGGTAAAGGTTCGATCTTTGCGAGCCAAAGCCTCGGTCACCGTGCTGGCGTAACCGCGTACGGCCTTGACCAACACCGGCATGCCCACGTGACAAAACAAACCAAAGCTGTAGCCCAGGCCTGTGGGCAGGTTGTACAACTGCTGGCCTATGTGCTCGCAGGCCATGGCGCGGCGCAAAGAGTTTTCCCAAAAATGCTCCAGCAGCGGCGACCGCACTTGCAAAGCATTGCGGGTGATGAAAGCCGCCAACAAATCTGCCGCAGGCCGTAAACCCAGCACAGTTAAGGCCATGCCCACCGTTTGCACGGGCTGCGCCAAGGCAAACAAGGGGCTGTTGGCCTGGCGTATCAAGGCCGCTGCCATGGCCACATCGGCAGAAGCGATTTGGTCAAGGGCTGTGGGGTCTAGTTCGGGCTGCGACAACAGCTCTTGCAGGCGCACCAAGAGCTCGGGGCAAGGCGGAATGACGATGGCGCGCACAGACGACTGGCTGCGGGCTTGCTTGATTTGTTCGTCTATGGGATGAGAGTTCACACGCACATGGGCCTGTGGCGGACTGGGTATGGCCTTTGCCATGCACAACAGTCCAACACGATGCCGTGAAGTAGCAGTTGGGTCATTGTGGCAAGAAATGCAAAATTTGCCAGCAAGGGGCAGACCCTATTCCCCTGCACCATGTTTTAACCAACCAATGCCTCTTGCAAAAAATCAAGAAAGCAGCGCACAGCCGGTGCCATGCCGCGGCGCGAGGGAAACACGGCATGCAAGATGGCAGGCACTGGTGCCCAGCCTGGCAGCACCTGCACCAGCTGGCCCGCTTGCAGTTCTGCACGGCACAAATAATCGGGCAGCCAGCACACCCCGGTGCCCGCCAGGGCTGCAAACTTCAGGGTGCTCAGGTCGTCCGCCACATAGCGTGGCTGGTGCGGCACCGTTTGCTGCACGCCCCCAGGCCCTAGCAATGACCACACGGCGCGGCCATCGCTGGCCGACATGGCAAGGCTGTCAAAGCGCGACAAGTCCTCTGGCGCCTTGGGCTGGCCATGCTGCGCCAGCAGCGCAGGGCTGGCCACCAGCATTTGCACCACCTGCCCTAAGCGTTTGACCACCATGCTGCCACTGTCGTCCAGCGTGGGGCGCACGCGCAGGGCCACGTCTATGCCCTCTTCTACCAAATCAACCACGCGGTTGCTGACCTGCATCTCTAGTCGCACCTGCGGATAGCGCTGCAAAAACTGCGGGATGCACCCCCCCACCACGGTTTGCGCCACCGTCACGGGGCAGGCCACGCGCAAAGTGCCACGCGGTTGTGTATGCACCTGGGCAATGGTGTCTGCTGCGGCCTGGGCAGATTCACGCAAGGCCTGGCAATGGCGCAAGTAGGCTTGCCCCACCTCGGTCAGCGACAGTTTGCGGGTGGTGCGCTGCAGCAGGCGCACGCCCAGTTGGGCCTCTAGCTCTGACACTCGCCGCGACAAGCGCGACTTGGGCACCCCCAGCGCTCGTCCCGCAGCGGCAAAACCACCACGCTCGACCACCTCGGCAAAAAACAACATGTCGTTCAGGTCTTGCATGGCGCGCTTTCGTTGCCCGGTAATTGTTCCAATTACAGAACAATCTATCGCAAAAAAGCCCACTTATCAATCAATGCATTCAATTTCAGAATCTATCCATGGCTGCACACCGTGGCCTTCACATTCTGGGAGCTTCACCATGCAACTGCTGCACATCGACTCTGCCATCACTGGCGCCCAATCTGTTTCTCGCCAACTGACCGCGCAAGCCGTCAAAGCCTGGGTGGCCAGCCACCCCGGTACAAGCGTGGACTACCTGGATTTGGCACAAGACGCGCCCCAGCACCTGACGCTGGACGCCATGGCGCTGCGCACTGGGCAAACACACGACCTGACACCGGCCCAGCAGCAAGAAACCGCCGTAACAGAACGTCTGCTGGCGCAGTTTTTAGCGGCTGATGTGGTGGTGATTGGTGCGCCGTTTTACAACTTCAGCATTCCAAGCCAGCTCAAGGCCTGGATAGACCGCATTGCCCAACCAGGCCGCACCTTCCGCTACGGCCCCAACGGGCCAGAAGGCTTGGCGGGTGGCAAGACGGTGATCATTGCGTCCACAAGGGGCGGCGTGTATTCCACCAGCGAAGGCGGGCGCGCCATGGAGCACCAAGAAAGCTATTTGCAAACCGTGCTGGGCTTTTTGGGCGTGACCGATGTGCGCTTTGTGCGCGCCGAAGGCATTGCCATGGGTGCTGACGCCAAAACCCAAGCTTTGCAAAACGCGCAGGCAGACATTACAGCGGCCACGCATACCGCAGCCAACCACGCGCAATTGGCGCAAAAAGCGTAATGTCGCTTGCACAAAGGCTGTGGCCCTGTACTACTTGGTAGTCACGGCCATTAGCTATTAAATTAATAGCAATAAGTGCTTGATTTACTAAGGCACAGCGGCATTTTTGCTTAAAAATGCTCTTTCAGAAGCCCTTTTGAGGTGTTTGCGCTGTCAAAGCTTGGCGATGGACACCTCGGTTGATTTGACGAGGGCAACCACATCAGAGCCCACGGCCAAAGCCAGGTCATCGACCGAGCGGGTGGTGATGACCGATGTGACTACGCCCCAGGGCGTTTCCACATCGACCTCGGACACCACATCGCCGCGAATGATCTCGCGCACTTTGCCTTTGAATTGGTTGCGAACGTTGATGGCTTGGATGGACATAGGTTTCTCCTTGATAAGTCCGTTTGAAAAAAACAATGCAACACCCGTCACACCGCCCAGCGCAGCCCATGGGCAGGAACACCGGGCCAGGGGGCGGGGTGTGGTGGTGTGTCGGCCTCGGGCTTTTGCAGCACGCGGTCCAAAATGCGCTTTTCGATGGCGGCCAAGGCGGCATCGCCGTGCACGCGGGGGCGGGGCAAGTCAATGCGCTGGTCCAGGGCAATTTGGCCGTCTTCGATCAAGATGACGCGGTCGGCCAGGGCCACGGCCTCTTGCACGTCGTGGGTGACCAGCAGCGCGGTAAAGCCCGATTGCTGCCACAGGCCTTCGATGAGGCGGTGCATTTCGATGCGCGTCAGGGCGTCGAGCGCGCCCAGGGGTTCATCTAGTAGCAGCAAGCGCGGGCTGTGCACCAAGGCACGGGCCAAGGCCACGCGCTGGCGCTGCCCACCAGACAGGCGTGCGGGCCATTCGCCCAAGCGGTCGCCCAGGCCCACCCGGCCCAGCACTTGCGCGGCCTGGGCACGTTGCTCTGGCGGCAGGCCCAGCGCCACGTTGTCGCCCACGCGCTTCCAGGGCAGCAAGCGCGAGTCTTGGAACATGATGCGCACACGGATATCCAGGCCGGACACCGCTTGCTGGTCTAAGGTAATGTGGCCCGCTGATGCAGGCTCCAGCCCCGCCACCAGGCGCAGCAAAGTGCTTTTGCCGCAACCGCTGCGCCCCACAATGGCCACAAACTGGCCGGGCTCAATGACGAGATCGGTCTTCTTAAGCACATCGCGCGCACCGTAGCGCTTGTCCACCCCACGCAGTTGCAGTCGCACGCCTTGGGGTTGTGGTGATGAATTAGTAGTCAAAATGGCCTCCTGCGCTTATTTAAAAAGCACTTACAGCTATAAAAATGAGAGTAATAAGGGCGCATGCTGCGAACTAGCACGCCCCGTGCGCGTGACGCAGAGCAAGGGCCGCCCCGCCGCGCTGGCGTCGCCCCCCCGCCCGCAGCGCACAGCGCTGCGCGAGTGGGGGGAAGGCGCGAAGCGCCTCAGGGGGGGTTACGTCGCATACCCCGGATGCCACCGCAACCAGTAGCGCTCCAGCCCCTTGGCAAACACATCGGCTAACTTACCCAGCAAGGCATATAACAAGATGCCCACCAGCACGATGTCGGTCTGCAAGAACTCGCGGGCGTTCATGGTCAGGTAGCCAATGCCGGCTTGTGCCGAGATGGTCTCGGCCACGATCAGAATCACCCACATCAAGCCCAGCGAGAAGCGCAGCCCCACCAGAATGCTCGACAGGGCACCCGGCAAAATGATGTGGCGGTACAACTGCCACCGGCTCAGGCCATAGGTGCGGCCCATCTCCACCAAGCCCGGGTCTACGTTGCGGATGCCGTGGTAGGTGTTGAGATAGATAGGGAAGAACACCGATACGCTGATCAAAAACAGCTTGGCGGCTTCGTCAATGCCAAACCACAAAATCACCAAGGGGATCAAAGCCAGCGCAGGGATGTTGCGCACCATTTGAATGGTGGAGTCCAGCAAGGTCTCTGCTAAACGCACCGAGCCCGTGAGCAGCCCCAGCAGCAAACCCAGCCCCCCGCCAATGGCCAAGCCCGTCAGGGCGCGGCCCGCGCTGACCTTGACATGCGTCCACAACTCGCCCGACGCCGACAAGGCCCATGCCGCCTTCAACACCTCTAGCGGAGCAGGCAGCACCCGGGTAGACAGCCAGCCCTTAGACGCCGCCAGTTGCCAGGCCAGCACCAAGAGCACGGGCACCAGCCAGGGCAAAAGGCGTTGCAGCGCTTGGCCAGCAAAGCCCCGCCACAGTTTGAAAGAAATGCCCTTTGCCCCAGGGGGCGCAGGCACGGTAATGGTCGATGCAGTCATAGTGTGCTTTCAGGTATCGCGGTTGTCATATCTGGCGTCGCATCAAGGCTTGCGAAAAAACGCATCAGCTTTGCGCCGCCAGTGGCACAAACTGGTTGGCCACGGTTTCGCCAAACGGCCCCAAGGGCGAGCCGCCTTGCAGCTTTTCGCGCAGGGCCACAGGCAACAGGGGGAAGACCAGCTCGGCAAAGCGGTAGGCTTCTTCAAGGTGCGGGTAGCCCGAGAACACAAATTTGTCGATGCCCAGCGCCGCGTACTCCAAAATGCGCGCTGCCACGGTTTGCGGGTCGCCCACAAGGGCTGTGCCCGCACCACCGCGCACCAGGCCCACACCAGCCCACAGGTTGAGGCTGATCTCCAGGTCAGCGCGGCTGCGCTTGACGCCACGGGCATGCAAGGCCGCCATGCGGCGCTGGCCCTCAGAATCCATGCGCGCAAACACGGCCTGGGCACGCTCCACGGTGGCATCGTCTACATAGCGGATCAGGTCTTCTGCGGCTTGCCATGCCTGCTCTTGCGTCTCGCGCACGATGACGTGCAGGCGTATGCCGAACTCCACCACCCTGTTGCGCTTGGCCGCGCGGGCCCGCACATCGGCCACTTTGCGGGCGACTTCTGCCGGGGGCTCGCCCCAGGTCAGGTAGGTGTCCACCTGCTCTGCCGCCAGCTCGTGGGCAGCCTCGGAAGACCCACCAAAGTACACCGGGGGGTACGGTTTTTGTATCGGCGGAAACAAGAGCTTGGCACCCTTGACGCTCAGGTGCTGGCCTTCAAAGTCCAGCGTATCGCCAGTGTGGCTGCGGGCCAGGATCTCGCGCCAAATGCGAATGAACTCTGCCGACTGCTCGTAGCGCGTGGCGTGGTCTAAAAACACGCCATCGCCTTCTAGTTCTGTTTTGTCTCCTCCTGTCACCAAATTGATCAGCAAACGGCCACCCGAAAGCCTGTCAAAACTGGCCGCCATGCGCGCTGCCAATGCAGGTTGGTGCAAGCCCGGGCGCACCGCCACCAAAAACTTCAGCTTGCGGGTGACTGCAATGAGGCTAGAGGCAATCACCCAAGGGTCTTCGCACGAGCGGCCTGTAGGAATGAGCACGCCTTCGTAGCCCAGGCTGTCGGCCGCTACGGCCACTTGCTGCAAATACTCTTGGCTAAGTTGCCGGCCACCGTGGCTGGTGCCCAGGTAGCGACTGTCGCCGTGGGTGGGTATGAACCAAAAAATCTTCATGGCAAAAATCCTGTTGTAGGGTGCAAGGGCATCAACGTGGCGCAAGGCTGGCCCATTGGGCGGCGCTGGGTTGCCACACGATGTCGGCTACCTTGACGGGTTTGGGAATCAACCCCAACTTAAAAAACGCATCGGCTACGCGCTGCTGCTCAGCCACCGTGGCCGGGCTGAGCAAGCCCACGGGCGAAGGTGGGCGGCGCTGCAAAAACAAGCTCACCACGCCCGCGTCCAGGCCACTGAAATCGGCAATCGACTTGATGGCGTCTTTGCGCGCCTCTTGTGCAAGGCGGTCGGCGCGGCTGATTTCATCGAGCAAGACACGCAACGTTTGCGCATGGTTGTGTACGAATGGGCGCGATGCCAGATAAAACGAGTTGTTGCTGCTGAGGTCGCGCCCAGTGGCCAGCACGCGGGGCTTGATGGCCAACTCGGTGGCGGCATAGAAAGGGTCCCAAATGGCCCAGGCATCCACGCTTTTGCGCTCAAAGGCGGCACGTGCATCTGCGGGGGTCAGGTACACGGGCTGGATGTCTGTCCACTGCAAGCCTGCTTTTTCTACTGCCTGCACCAGCAAAAAATGCGCGCTGGAGCCTTTTTGCAAAGCCACTCTTTTGCCTTTGAGTTCTGCCAGGTTGCGTATTGGCGAGTCGCCCAACACCAAGATGGCAGAGCTGTCGGGCTTCGGTGGCTCTGCGCCCACGTAAAGTAGGTCTTTGCCTGCGGCTTGGGCAAAAACGGGGGGGGAATCTCCGGTCAAGCCAAACTCCAGGCTGCCCACTGACAGGGCCTCCAGCAACTGTGGGCCCCCAGGAAACTCCAGCCAAGTCACGCGGGTGGCGGGCAAGCGCTTTTCCAGCCAGCCCTGCTGCTTGGCGATCACCAAGTTGACCGCTGATTTTTGGTAGCCAATGCGCAAAACCTCTGGTCCGCGCACAGTGCTTACAGGGGCTTGCTGCGCTGCGGCGTACTTGTCGGCCAAAGTCCAGCCTAGCGCGGTGGTGGCCAGCACTTGCAGCAAACGGCGGCGCTGGGTGTTGAGGTGTGTTGTCATGGTGCGTCCTCTCCTTAGGGCTTACAGCACATCCACCGGTGCGGCATGCAGCAAATTGAGCTTTTTGGGAATGAGCTTGAGGCCATGGAAGGTGTCGGCAATGGCCTGCTGCTCTGCCAAGATGGCGCTTGTGACAGGCAAAGTGCCAAATTGCACGCGCTGCACATACAGCGATGTAATGGCTGCATCCAGGCCCAGCACGGCAGAGAGTTCTTTGGCAGCGGCTTCCTTGTTTTTGGAGGCCCAGGTCTCAATGGCGGCAATCTCTTGCACTGCTATGCGCAGCACGTCTGCGTTTTGCGTCGCAAAGTTGCGCGAGCTGAAGTAGTAGTAGCGGTTGTTGGCCACACCCGTGGCGTCTACCAATAAACGCGCACCTAATGTGGTTTGCGCAGCCGCCAGGAAGGGGTCCCAAATCACCCAGGCGTCTACCGCGCCGCGCTCAAAGGCAGCACGCGCATCGGCTGGTGGCAAAAATACCGACTGCACATCGCTGTACTGCAAACCGTGCTTTTCCAGTAATTTCACCAAAAAGTACTGCACGTTAGAGCCTTTGTTGTAGGCCACGCGCTTGCCTTTGAGGTCGGCTACGGTGCGAATGGCAGAGTCTTTTGGCACGATCAGTGCCTCTAGCGCCGGGCGCGGCACCGATGTAGCCACATACACCAAAGGTGCGCCTGCGGCCTGGGCAAAGATGGGTGGGGCTTCGCCTACATCGCCAAAGTCAATCGAGCCAACGTTGAGAGCTTCCAGTTGCACCGGCCCCGCATTGAACTCCACCCAAGTCACCGCAACTCCCAATGGAGCCAGGCGTTTTTCCAGGGTACCCCGGGCTTTGAGGATGGACAGCCAACCTTTTTGATGGCCTATACGCAAAGTGCGGGTGGCGGCGGGTGTTTGGGCCCAGGTAGTAGTGGCCACGCTGCCCAGTGCCACGGTGGTAAGGCTGGTAGCGAGCAGGTTGCGGCGGCTAATCAGGGTATCGGTCATAGTGTGCGTCTTTCTCAAAATCAAGTGGGCAAAGCTGCGCCCTGGCTGCTGGTTGCAGCCGTTTAAAAATGGAACAAGGGAAGGGGTTGAGCAAGCTGCCGCAAGGGCAGTTGCTGGGGCGTTGCGTGGTGCGCGGGCCTTAGCGCTCGGCACCACGCACCAGCCCATCAGACGCTACATCGCACTTGCGAGAAAGCTACGGGTGCAAACTGAGTTGCCTGCGCGGGGTGGGGGCGCAAAGTGTCTGTGACCAGGTGGTGTACGGCTTCGTCCAAGCGCAAAGCAATGTCGCTGTGCACGTCGTAGGTGCCCTCGGGCGTCAGGGTCACTTGCGCATCGGTGGCATAAATGCCGGGCAGGATGTGCTTGGCACCCAAAGACTGCAACACGGGCCGCAAGGCATAGTCCAAAGCCAGCATGTGGTGTGGACTGCCGCCAGTGGCCAGTGGCAAAACCGTTTTGCCTTTGAGCGCGGTTTGCGGCAGCACATCCAAAAACACTTTGAGCACGCCGCTGTAGGCCGCCTTGTACACCGGGGTCGCCACGATCAGCACTTTGGCCCTTGCCACCTGCTCAGCGGCCACCAATATGCTGGGGTGACCAAAGTCTGCCAGCAACAAGGCCTGGGGCGAAATGTTGCGCACATGGATGCGATCAAGCGGCGTGCCTTGGTGGGCCAAACGCTGCGCAACTGCATCGAGCAAAGCCGCAGAGCGTGAGCGTTCCGATGGGCTACCAGCAATCAAAAGTATGGACATGGAAATCAATCTGTATGGGCATGGCTCCGCCAGGGCCACCCACACCTGCAAGCAGGCTGGGGGGTGGCGTACGTCTGGGGTTGGCGCGGGCCCTTAAGTGGGCAAATTACTTTTTGGTGTAGATCTGGTCAAAGATTGCGCCATCGGCAAAGTGCTCTTTGGCGGCCTTGTCCCAGCCACCGAAGGCTTGGTCAATGGTGAACAAATTGATCTTGGGCAACTGCTGCGCGTACTTGGCCTGGGCCTTGGCAGAGGTTGGGCGGTAAAAGTGCTTGCCAATGATGTCTTGCGCTTCTTCGGTGTACAAAAACTTCAGGTATTCCTCGGCAGCAGCACGGGTGCCTTTTTTGTCCACGTTTTTATCCACCACCGCCACAGGTGGCTCGGCCAGTATGGACAGCGAGGGGTACACAAAATCCACCTTGTTGCCAAACTCTTTCTCTAGCAGGTAGGCCTCGTTTTCCCACGAAATGAACACATCGCCCTGGTTGCGCTGGGCAAATGTCACTGACGAGCCGCGGGCGCCAGTGTCCAGCACGGGTACGTTGCCGTACAGCTTGGCTACAAACTCTTTGGCCTTGCTAACGTCACGGTTGGGGCCGCCGTACTTGCGCAGGCCAAACTCCCATGCCGCCAGGTAGTTCCAGCGGGCACCGCCCGATGTTTTGGGGTTGGGCGTAATCACCTTCACATCGGGGCGTACCAGGTCGTCCCAGTCTTTGATGTTTTTGGGGTTGCCAGCACGCACCACCAACACAATGGTCGATGTGTAAGGAGCCGAGTTGAGCGGCAGGCGCTTTTGCCAGTCGGCCGGGATCAAGCCACCGTTTTTGTGCAGCGCATCAATATCGCCCGCCAGCGCCAGGGTCACCACATCAGCGTCCAGGCCGTCAATGACCGAACGCGCCTGCTTGCCCGAACCGCCGTGCGACTGCTTGATGGTCACGTCCTGCCCGGTTTTGGCCTTCCAGTGCTTGGCAAAGGCTTGGTTGTATTCCACATACAGCTCCCGGGTGGGGTCATACGACACATTGAGCAAGGTAATGGGCTTGGCACCGGCAGCAGGTGCTTGGGCGCTGGCCGGTACAGCCACTAGGGCCAAAGCTGCACCAATGGCAGCAGCAAAAGGAAACTTGATAAAGTCGCGGCGAAAGTTCACAAAGAGCCTCTTTCAAATCAATTGCAAAACGGTGTTGAACACCCCATGCACTGCATTCTGAAAGCCACTCTTCAAAACTGGAACCAATAAGATTTCAGTTCTTTATATCCAAATCATCTGTAGACACGTTCTAACAGCACCCACACAAGGAAAACACCATGGCACGCACGGTTCAATGCATCAAATTGGGTAAAGAAGCAGAAGGCTTGGACTTTCCCCCCTACCCCGGTGATCTGGGCAAACGCATCTGGGAAAACGTCAGCAAAGAGGCCTGGGCAGGCTGGCTCAAGCACCAAACCATGCTCGTCAATGAAAACCGCCTGAACCTGGCCGACGCCCGCGCCCGCCAATACCTGGCCCGCCAAATGGAAGCGCACTTTTTTGGTGGCGGTGCCGATGCCGCTGCGGGCTACGTGCCGCCCAGTGCATAAGCTGCAGCGCAGCCATGGCTGAACCCTTTGAGTGGCTGCCCAACGGCCCCCCGTTCAGCCTCCAATTTGGCGACCGCCACCACAGCGAAAACAGCTTGGCACAAGCCCAAGGCATGCTTTTGGCGGGCTGCAATCTGCCTAATGCCTGGGCCAAGGCACCCCAGTGGTGTGTGCTGGAGACCGGCATTGGCCTGGGCCTGAATTTTTTAAACACTTGGGCCGCTTGGCAAGACGACCCCGACCGCCCCGCCCTGATGCACTACGTAGCCACAGAAGCACGGCCTGTGGGGGCTGACGACATCCTGCGCACAGCGACTGCGCAACCACGGCTGCTAGCACTGGCCCATGAACTTCTGCAGCATTGGTGGGGCCTGTTGCCCGGCGTACACCGGCTGCGGCTGGCGGGTGGCCAAGTGCATTTGACTTTGCTGGTGGGCGACACCCAGACCATGTTGCGGCACAACCCCGTGGTGGCCGATACGCTGTATTTAAATGGGCTTGGCCCACAGCACAACCCAGAAAACTGGAGCCTGCACACCCTCAAAACCATTGCCCGCTGTTGCCGCAGAGGCACCCAATTGGCAGTAGCAGCCTTTGACCCCACGGTGCGCGACCACCTTGTGCAGTGCGGGTTTGAAGTGCAGCCCATACCAAGCGTTGCACCCAATGGCAACCCGCTGCAAGCCACTTTCAACCCACAGTGGCAACCCAAGGGCAGCAGTGCCCATGCACCCACTCAACCCAAGCGCTGCATGGTGATTGGTGGTGGGCTGGCTGGCGCCAGCGTGGCGGCACAACTGGCCCGCAGGGGCTGGCAGGTGCAAGTGCTAGATGCCGCCAGCACCCCAGCCAACGGAGCATCGGGCTTGCCTGTGGGGCTGCTGGCACCCCATACATCGCCTGATGACGCCCCCTTGTCGCGGCTGACCCGCGCTGGCATGCGCAGCACCTTGCACCATGCCCAAAGGCTGCTGCAAAGCGGCACCGACTGGCAGGCCACCGGGGTTTTAGAGCACTGTACCGATGGCCGACTTGGCCTGCCAAGCGCCTGGCAAACACCACAACACCCCGGGCATGACTGGAGCCACAAAGCACCTGCCGACCTATTGGCGCAAGCGCATTTGCCTGCAAACGCACCGGCCCTGTGGCACCCACGCGCCGCATGGCTGCGCCCGGCAGCACTTGTGCGCGCCCTGTTGGCACAGCCAGGCATTGATTGGCGGGGCAATGCCACCGTAGCCCAATTGCAAACAGCCCCCAGCCACAGCCCCGAAGCCCCCCTGTGGAACGCACTGGCCCCCAATGGCGATGTGTTGGCACAAGCGGACATGGTGGTAATTGCCGCTGGCCCGCACAGCAGGACCTGGCTGCCCCAGGGCGCACGTTTGAACCCGCTGCGCGGCCAACTGAGCTGGGGCTTGCACAGCAACAGCCCCGCAGACGCTGCTTGGCCGCCGTTTCCCGTCAACGGCAAAGGCAGTCTGATTGCCCACATACTCACCACAGACGTGAGCAGCGCCCGGGCGTGGTTCTGTGGCTCTACCTTTGAGCGCGGCACCGACCTGTTGCCCACGCCCGAAGCAGACCGCCAAGCGGCCCTGCACACCAATGGCGACAAGCTGCATACCCTGCTGCCCGCTTTGGGCGCTGCATTGGCACCACAGTTTGCAGGCCCGTCCAACACAATTGGCACGGCCCAGCTGTGGGCAGGGGTGCGCTGTACCGCTGCGGACAGACTGCCGCTGGTTGGGCCAGTCAGCCCGGAAATGCCCGGCATGTGGGTGTGCACCGCCATGGGCGCACGCGGTATCACAGTGGCCACTTTGTGCGCAGAGATACTGGCCGCGCGGCTGCACCACGAGCCGCTACCCGTTGAAGTGGCACTGGCAAACGCCGTAGATGCGCAGCGTTGGAACCAAGGCAGCTCTGCCGCATAACTTTCAGCAAACTACCCCACCACAGCAGGGATGCCCTTGAAATGGAATAAAGCAGTTTGTTTATATGCTTTTTGATATACCCCAAGCACAAAAACATAGTTTGCAAAGCTAAAGACTGCCTCTACAGTCGCGGCCATGCATGATTTGGCGTTTGTTTTTGCGGGCTTTTTGGTGGGCACCATTGTCGGGTTGACGGGCGTGGGTGGCGGCTCGCTGATGACGCCTGTGCTGATCTTCTTTTTTGGCGTCAAGCCGCACTTGGCCATTGGCACTGATTTGCTGTTTGCTGCCTTCACCAAAATGGGCGGCACCGTCAGCTTGGCACGCCAACGTTTGGTGCCATGGCGTGTGGTGGGGCAGTTATGTGCAGGCAGTATTCCGGCAGCGCTGCTGTCGCTTTGGGCGCTTAAAACTCTGGGGCCTGCAAGCGCTACGGCGCAAGCCATCATGACCAACACCTTGGGGTTTGCACTGCTGCTCACAGCTGCAGCCACTTTGTACAAAGTGTTTGCGTTTTCACCCGAGCGGCAGGCAGCGCAGGCAGCAGCCCGCAAGGCGGCCGAGTCCAGCGGCGACGCCACACGCCCACGCCACTGGAGCCTGCCCCTGCTGATGGGCGCTGTGATTGGCACCATCGTGACCTTTACATCAGTGGGCGCAGGTGCGATTGGCGTCACGGTGCTGCTGCTGATGTACCCCTTGCTGCCGCTGCCGCGTATCATCGGCGCCGACATTGCGTACGCCGTACCCCTGACGCTGGTGGCTGGCATGGGCCACGCCACCTTGGGGTCGGTCGATTGGTCTTTGCTGGGGCTGCTGCTGGCGGGCTCTTTGCCCGGCATTTGGCTGGGCTCGCAACTGGTGTCGCGTGCGCCAGAGCGCCTGATTCGCTCCATTCTTTCCGTTTTGCTCGCATGGGCGGGCGCCAAACTGGTTTTGATCTGATATGTACCAATACACCCCTTTTGACCGCGAATTTGTCCATGCCCGTGCAGCGCAGTTCCGCGACCAGCTAGAGCGCTGGCAAACCGGCAAACTGGCTGAAGACCAGTTCCGCCCGCTGCGCCTGCAAAACGGCTGGTATGTGCAGCGCTACGCACCCATGTTGCGGGTGGCAGTGCCTTATGGCGAGCTGTCCAGTCGCCAAATCCGTGCGCTAGCGCGTATAGCCCGCGAGTTTGATGCGCCCGAGGCCGCCATTTTCAAAACCGCCATGGAAACCCAGGGCTTGCTGGGCACCACCAAGCTACCCACGCACTGCGCGCACTTCACCACGCGCCAAAACGTGCAATACAACTGGATTCCCCTGGCCAAAAGCGCCGATGTGATGGACCTGCTGGCCAGCGTGGACATGCATGGCATTCAAACCAGCGGCAACTGCATTCGCAACATCACCAGCGATGAATTGGCTGGCGTGGCCGTTGATGAAATTGCAGACCCCCGCCCCTTTGGCGAAATCATGCGCCAGTGGAGCACGCTGCACCCTGAGTTCGCCTTTTTGCCGCGCAAATTCAAAATCGCCATCAGCGGCGCGCAAGAAGACCGTGCTGCCATAGGCTGGCACGACGTGGGCCTGCAAATCGTCAAAAACGCTGCGGGTGAAGTGGGCTTTAAGGTGCTGGTGGGCGGTGGCATGGGCCGTACCCCCGTCATTGGCAGTGTGATCCGCGAGTTCTTGCCGTGGAACCAGATCATGAACTACCTGGAAGCCATTGTGCGGGTGTACAACCGCTATGGCCGCCGCGACAACCTGTACAAGGCCCGCATCAAGATCTTGGTCAAGGCCGAAGGCCAGCGCTACTTTGACGACGTGGAGGCCGAGTTTGAACAAATCGTGCACCACGACGGCGGCACACACACCATTACCCAGGCCGAGTTTGACCGCGTAGCCGCCTGCTTTGTGGACCCGGTTTTGACACGCCACGTGGGCGTTGCCGCGCAGCCCCTGCCCCAAGACCCCGCCTTTGTGCGTTGGATGGAGCGCAACGTAGCCCCGCACAAAAACCCTTTGCTGCGTGCCGTTACGCTGTCTTTCAAGCGCCTGGGCGCATCGCCTGGAGATGCCACTGCCGAAACCCTGGAAGCCGCAGCCGACTTGGCCGACCGCTTCAGCGCTGGCGAGGCACGCGTTACGCACACCCAAAACCTGCTGCTGCCCTGGGTACATGTCAACGACCTGTACGAAGTGTGGCAAGAGGCCACCCGCCTGGGGCTGGCGCAAGCCAACATCCATTTGCTGACCGACATGATTGCCTGCCCCGGTGGCGATTTTTGCTCGCTGGCCAATGCGCGGTCGCTGCCCATTGCAGAGGCCATCACAGAACGCTACCAAGACCTGGACGAGCTGCACGACCTGGGCGAGATCGACCTGCACATCAGCGGCTGCATTAACAGCTGCGGCCACCACCACAGCGGCCACATTGGCATTTTGGGCGTGGATAAAGACGGCAAAGAGTGGTACCAAGTCACGCTTGGTGGGTCTGATGGCTCTGCGGGCAGTGGCCCGGCCATTCCTGGCAAGGTGGTGGGGCCATCGTTCTCGGCAGCTGAGGTGCCCGGCGTGATCGAAGCCGTGCTGGAAACCTACCGCAGCCTGCGCACCAGCCAGGGCCAGCGCACCGAAACCTTTATGGAAACCTTGCGCCGCGTGGGCGCAGACCCCTTTAAAGCGGCCGCCAACGGTGCCCGCATCGCAGTGGCTGAAGTGGCCTGAGCGCCGCCACCCAAGGAAACACTATGAAAATAATAGCTGCCAACCAACATCAGCCCTGCGGTGAAGCACAAAATTGTCTTGAAATTGCCAACGACGCTAACCCCTTGGCACTCGACTTGGCAGGCATCACCCGCATTGACCTGCAGTTCCCCAAGTTCACCGATGGCCGCGCTTACAGCCAAGCCTACTTGTTGCGCCGCCGCATGGGCTACCAGGGCGAGCTGCGTGCCACGGGCGACGTGCTCATTGACCAGTTGGTGCAAATGTCACGCACCGGGTTTGACGTAGCTGTGCTGCGCGAAGGCGTTGACGTGGCCGATGCCCAGCGCCAGTTTGACCGCTTCAAAGCCTTTTACCAAGGCGATGCCGTCAATACCCAACCCCACTTTGTACGGGCGGCATGATGGTGGGCACCTCCAGCCTTTTGGGCAAGGGCGCGCCCGCCAAAGCCACCCAGGTGCACGCCAAGGCCAGCGCCCAATTTGCCGACAAACTGGCCCACACCCAGGCCCTGCTACGCCAAGCAGCGGCGCACGGTGCCCCGGGCAGCGTTACCCAGGCCTCCAGCCTGGGGGCAGAAGACGTGGTTATCACGCACATCATCAACGCACTGGCCCTGGACATTGAAGTGTTTGTGCTGGAAACCGGCGCACTGCACACCGAAACCCTGGCCCTGCTAGAGCGCACCCAAGCGCATTCGTGCGCACCCGTTCGCGTGTACCGGCCCGCCACAGAATCGGTGGTGCAGTTCATCCGCACCCATGGCCAAGACGCCATGTACCAAAGCATAGATTTGCGCAAAGCCTGCTGCAGCATCCGCAAAATGCAGCCACTGGCCCAAGCGCTGGCAGGCAAAACCGCCTGGATCACCGGCCTGCGCCGCGAGCAATCCAACGCCCGCGCCGATGTACCCGCCATCGACACCTCAGAAGTCGCCACCAAAGGCCTGACCAAGTTCAATCCCTTGTCTGACTGGACCTGGGGCGACGTGTGGCACTACATCGCCACCAAAGGCGTGGACTACAACCCGCTGCACGACCAGTTCTACCCCAGCATAGGCTGCGCACCTTGCACCCGGGCGATCAGCCTAGGGGAGGAGTTCCGCTCTGGCCGCTGGTGGTGGGAGGATGAGTCCGCCAAAGAATGTGGCCTGCACGCCAAAGCCTAAAGAAACACCCCCATGAACGCCCGAACCGATGGAGCCCTGCTCCAAGCCAATGACGCATCCATGAGCTACCACCTGAACAACTCCCACCTGGACGCGCTGGAAGAAGAAACCATCTTTATCCTGCGCGAAGTTGCCGCCGCATTTGAGCGCCCCACCCTGCTGTTTTCGGGCGGTAAAGATTCGCTCGTCATGCTCAAGTGCGCTGAAAAAGCCTTTGGCGCTGGCCGCCTGCCTTACCCGCTGTTGATGATCGACACAGGGCACAATTTTTCGGAAGTAACCGCTTTTCGTGACCAGCGCGCACAAGAGCTGGGGGCCGAATTGATCGTGCGCAGCGTTGAAGACTCTATGGCCCGTGGCACCGTGCGGCTGGCCCACCCTGGCGAGTCGCGCAACGTGCACCAATCGGTCACGCTGCTAGAGGCGATTGAAGAGTTCCGCTTTGACGCGCTGATTGGCGGCGCCCGCCGCGATGAAGAAAAAGCCCGCGCCAAAGAGCGCATCTTCAGCCACCGCGACAGCTTTGGCCAATGGCAACCCAAAGCCCAGCGGCCTGAGCTGTGGACGCTGTTCAACACCCGCTTGCAACCGGGCGAGCACTTCCGCGTGTTCCCCATCAGCAACTGGACAGAGCTGGACGTGTGGCAGTACATCGAGCGCGAAAACATCGGCCTGCCCTCTATCTACTACACCCACAAGCGCGAGGTCATCAACCGCCGCGGCCTGCTGGTGCCCGTGACGGAACTGACGCCCCCCAAAGAAGGCGAAACCATAGAAGTGCGCGATGTGCGCTTTAGAACCGTGGGCGACATCACCTGCACCTGCCCGGTAGAAAGCACTGCCGCCACCCCTGGCGAGATCGTGATTGAAACCCTGGCAGCCGATGTGAGCGAGCGCGGCGCCACGCGCATGGACGACAAGACCAGCGATGCCTCCATGGAAAAGCGCAAGAAAGACGGGTACTTCTGATATGACTACTAATTTGATAGCACAACAAGCCCACAATACTAAGGCAGAGGGCCAAAACGACCATATTTCTGCCCTCAAATTCATTACCTGCGGCAGTGTGGACGATGGCAAAAGCACCCTGATTGGCCGCCTGCTGGTAGACAGCCGCGCCGTGCTGCAAGACCACTTGGCCGGTGTGCAGCGCGGTGGCGAGACCGACCTGGCACTGCTGACCGACGGCCTGTCTGCCGAGCGCGAGCAGGGCATCACCATCGACGTGGCCTACCGCTACTTTGCCACTGAAGAGCGCAAGTTCATCATTGGCGACGCCCCCGGCCACGAGCAGTACACCCGCAACATGGTCACGGCCGCCAGCAGTGCCGACGCCGCCGTGGTGCTGGTAGATGCCACCAAGCTCGACTGGCAAAACCCCCAGCTCCCCCTGCTGCCCCAAACCCGCCGCCACAGCCTGCTGGCCCACCTGCTGCGCGTGCATTCGCTGGTGTTCGCCGTCAACAAGCTCGACGCCGTGGCCGACCCTGCCCTGGCTTGGCGCAACATCAGCGGCGCACTGCAAGCCTTTGCCCAGGCCGCTGGCATACAGGTACGCGCCATGGTGCCGGTATCGGCCCTGAAAGGCTGGAACGTGGTGGACGCGCACGCCGGCTGGTGCGGCTACCAAGGCCCCACCTTGCTGCAAGTGTTAGAGCTTTTGCCCAACACCCCCGCAGACACCAACCTGCCCGTGGCCTTCCCGGTGCAGTGGGTCGAAAAGTTCTCCTCATCGTCCGACACATCACAAGGGCGCCGCGTGTTTTGGGGGCGTGTAGCTGCCGGGCAAGTCACGCCTGGCACGGCTGTGCAAGTGTTTCCTAGCGGCCAAACTGCCACAGTGGCCCAGGTGCTAGACCACGCCCGCCGCCCCACCGCCGTGGGCGCAGGCCAAAGCGCGGGCATCATCCTCGACCGCGAGGTCGATGTATCGCGTGGCGACTGGATCATGGCTGCCCCCGCCGCTGCCAGCCCCGCTGCCGATGACTTTGACACTCCCGCCAGTACGCCAGCATGGCCTGCCAGCCGCGAGCTGCGCACCACCGTAGCGTGGATGGACGACGAACCCCTGGTAGCAGGCCGCGTGTACTGGGCACTGCACGGACACCGCTGGGTCAAGGCCAAAGTCAAGGCCGTGGTGCACAAGCTCAACATCAACACCCTGGCCGAAGAAGACGCCACCCAGCTCGACCCCAACGCCATCGGCCATGTGGACTTGTTGCTGCAAGAGGCCCTGCCCGCCGCGCCCTTTGCCCAGGCGCGTGTGCTGGGCTCACTGATATTGGTAGACACCGCCAGCCACAAAACGGCCGGTGCAGTATTGGTCAACGCCTAAGCAAAGCCCCTGCAATACCCCTAGCCGCCCAGGGCGCACACCGCGCTTTGGGCGAAACACCCTAAAATTGCGGGTTTTCCCGCCCCAACCAGCCTCTACACCATGACCCACGTCGTCTCTGAGAACTGCATCAAGTGCAAGTACACCGATTGTGTGGATGTTTGCCCCGTGGACTGCTTCCGCGAAGGCCCCAACATGCTCGTGATCGACCCCGATGAATGCATCGATTGCGCCGTGTGCATCCCCGAATGCCCCGCCAACGCCATCTTTGCCGAGGAAGACCTGCCAGCCGATCAGCTTGCCTTCATTAAGCTCAACGTAGAACTGGCCCGCGCCGAAGGCTGGAAGAGCATCACCAAGCGCAAACCTGCACTGCCCGACGCCGACGAATGGAACGGCAAACCCGGCAAACTGGCCGAACTGGCGCGTTAATTAGCGCACCCAAGCCCGGCAGGGCGGGCACCACCACAGGTTGCCAACCCTGCATCCAAGTGACACCCACCTCACTCCCCCTCCCAAGCCCCATTGAGGCCGATGCCGTCGTCATAGGCGCAGGCCCTGCGGGCTTGTTTCAGGTGTTTCAGCTGGGCCTGCAAGGCATCAAGGCGCATGTCATTGATGCCCTGCCCCACGCAGGCGGCCAGTGCGCCGAGCTGTATGGCGACAAACCCATCTACGACATTCCGGGCATACCTGTGTGCACCGGGCAAGAACTGGTAGAGCGGCTGCTGGCGCAAATCAAGCCCTTTGCCCCTGACTGGCACCTAGGCCAGCAAGTTTCCCAACTGGCAGCACAGCCCGATGGCCGGTGGCTGCTTGCCACCACACAACGCACCCACTTGCTGGCACGCAGCGTTTTTATTGCTGCTGGCGTAGGCGCTTTTGTGCCGCGCACCCTCAAGGTAGAAGGCATCAGCGCTTTTGAAGGCAGCCAAGTGCACTACCACCACAGTGGCCCCACCGCAGGCCAGCACGTGGTGGTGCATGGTGGCGACGAGCCCGCAGTGGCCCGCGCCATCACCCTGGCTACGGCCTTGCAGCAGCTACAGCCCGATGCCCCCGCCAGCGTCACCCTGCTGCACCGCCGCGATGTGTTTGACGCCCCCGCGGATTTATTGGCGCAACTGCAAAGCTTGAAAGCCAGCGCTGCGCTGCACATCGTGGCGGGGCAGATCACCCACCTGCACGCAGCCCCCGGCCCCCTGGGCCCACCACAGCTCACCGCCTTGCAACTGGCCCTGCCCGACGGGAGCACCCACACTTTGCCCCTGGACACACTAGAAGCCTACCTAGGCATCAGCCCCCGCCTAGGCCCCGTGGCCGAATGGGGCTTGGCCATGGACAAAAAGCAATTGCAGGTAGACCCCGCCACTTTTGCCACCAGTGCTCCAGGTATCTATGCAGTGGGCGACATCAACACCTACCCCGGCAAACGCAAACTGATTTTGTGCGCCTTTCACGAGGCCACTTTGGCTGCCTACAGCGCAGCAGAAGCCATCAGCGGCCAAAAAATCACAGTGCAATACACCACCACCAGCCCGCGTTTGCAGCAGTTGCTAGGCGTGTTGCCCGCAGCAACACCAAGCCCCGCCAGCCCATAAGCAGTCAGCTAAGCGCGCACCTAAAAACGGTGCAACACCTAGCGGGCAAACATTGAGCACCGCTGCCCACCCTAAAGGCCAGTCAATACCTTCTGCACCACCGGCGCAAACCCATGGCACAAAGGCCCATGGCCTGCCCCCGTTTGCACACCGGCCCCAGCAGCAATGGCCGCCACAATGTAACTACGCGCATGCGCCACCGCCTGCGGCAGGGGCCAACCCAAAGCCAAATGCGCCGCAATGGCCGACGACAAAGTGCAGCCCGTGCCATGCACATTGCGGCTGGCAATGCGAGTCGAGCGCAACACCGTGTGGCTGCCATCGGCCAGCGCAAGCACGTCCACCACCTCGTTACCCGGCAAATGCCCCCCCTTGAGCAACACCGCCGGGGCACCCAGCGCCAGCAAATCCATCGCCGCTTGCACCAGCGCAGCCTCGTCTGGCAGCGGGCGGCCCAGTAGCAAAGCGGCTTCATCCAAATTAGGCGTTACCACCGTGGCCAGTGCAAACAGCTCGCGCACCAACACCGCCACGGTTTCCTCAGCAATCAGGCGGTCACCACTGGTGGCCACCATCACGGGGTCTAGCACCACATGGGGCAGCTTGTAACGCGCAATCGCATCGGCCACCACCTGCGCCACATCAGGCGCATGCAGCATGCCAATCTTGACGGCATCGGCACCTATGTCTTGCACCACCGCATCAATCTGCGCCTGCAATACATCTGCCGGCACCCCATGAATGGCCCGCACGCCCACAGTGTTCTGCGCCGTCACAGCAGTAATCGCCGTCATGCCAAAACACCCCAAGGCACTGATGGTTTTCAAATCCGCCTGAATGCCAGCGCCACCGCCGCTGTCAGAACCGGCAATTGACAAAACGCGGGCGTAGCGGCCAGAGGGTGTGGGAGGGATTTGCATGGGAAGGGATTGTGACTGAGCGGCGCCCAAACGGTTTGAATGGGTCATGCCAGCCCCACAAAACCCTTGATTACTATTATTTTTATAGCAAGCCATGCTTATACAACTAAGGCATAGCGCATTTTTTGCTTAAAAAACACTTTTTTAGCCCCCATAAGCAAGCCCAGAGGCCATTTGATGGCGGCATAGTCCCCAAGGCCAAACACCCTAGCCCGTTGTGCTGTAATTGCCACCTCAGGACGAAACAGGGGTGCCCTGCCAAGAAGTTCACAGGCAGCGGCTGAGAAATACCCTCTGGGGCCATGCGTTTAGCGCCCGCCCCGCTACCCGATCCAGGTCATGCTGGCGTGGGGAGTTTCCAGTCCAAACGGTGGCCCCGTTTTGTCCTCTGTTCAAATGAACTTAACCGCAGATGGACACATGCCACACACAGCGCCCCACATTGTGATTCTTGGTGCTGGCCTTATGGGTCGGCTGCTGGCGGTAGAACTGGCCCGCCAGGGGCAGCGCGTTGCCATTTTTGATGCCGCAGGCCCTGGTGCAGAAAAATCTGCTGCAACGGCTGCTGCGGCCATGCTGGCCCCGCTGGCGGAATCTGCCGTAACCGAGCCAGGTGTTGTGCGCATGGGCCACTACGCGCTTAAGCGATGGCCTGCGCTGCTAAGTGCCTTGGGCAGCCCAGTATTTTTTGAGCAAAACGGTACTTTGATTGTGTGGCACCGCCAAGACGCCGCTGAAGCCCAGCGCTTAACCCGCGTTTTGCAAACCAACCAGCAAGCCATGCCGCAACTGCCGGCCATGCAGGTGCTGGATGCTGCTGGCGTGGCCAAGGTAGAGCCCGCTTTGGCCCAACGCTTTATGCAGGGCTTGTACCTACCCGGCGAAGGCCAACTGGACAACCGCCAACTTCTGGCCGCACTGGCAAACGACATGCAAGCCCTGGGCGTACAAACCCACTGGCACAGCCCACGCAGCCCCAGCGACTTTGCCCCTGGCACCGCCACCGGGCCACGCTGGGTGGTAGATTGCCGTGGCCTGGGTGCCCGCACGCAATGGCAGGCGCTGCGCGGCGTGCGGGGCGAGGTGGTGCGCGTGCATGCGCCCGAGGTCACCTTGCAGCGCCCCACCCGGCTGGTGCACCCGCGCTACCCGCTGTACATTGCCCCCAAGCAAGACCACGTGTTTGTGATTGGCGCGACCGAGATCGAATCGGAAGACCTTTCGCCCGCCAGCGTGCGCTCTACGCTGGAACTGCTCAGCGCTGCTTACGCCGTGCACAGCGGCTTTGCCGAGGCCCGGTTGCTGGAGGTATCCACCCAATGCCGCCCCACCCTGCCCAACAATTTGCCATCCATACGCCAACCGCAAGCAGGCGTGATGGAAATCAATGGCCTGTACCGCCACGGCTTCATGATCTCACCCGCCTTGCTCGAAGTTGCGCTGCAATTGATGGAGCATGGCCAGTCTGCTCTGGCGCAAGACTTTGACTTGGCACTGGAGGGCTGGCCCAGCAATCAACCCACCTTGGCCGCCGCTTGATTGCAGATAAACCCCATGCAGATTTTGATCAACCAACAAAGCCACGACCTGCCCGAAGGCGCCACGGTGGCGCAGGCCATTGCCGCCATTGCTGCCCGCCCGCCCTTTGCGGTGGCCGTCAATACCCAGTTTGTGCCCAAAGGCCAGCATGCCAGCCACGTGCTGCATGCGGGCGATGCGGTAGAAATCATCTCGCCCGTGACGGGCGGCTAACCCTTTGTGCCCATGACCACACCCACACCAGATGCGCTGACCCTTTACGGCCAAACCTTTGCCAGCCGCTTGTTGCTGGGCACATCGCGCTACCCATCGCCCGCGGTACTTGAGGCCGCTGTGCAATATGCAAAACCAGGCATGGTGACTGCATCGCTGCGCCGCCAGGGCTCGCAGCCCGCAGAAACTGGCAGCCAGTTTTGGGCCTTGCTCAAACGCCTGCAAGTGCCTGTGCTGCCCAACACCGCAGGCTGCCACAGCGTGCAAGAAGCCATCACCACCGCCCAAATGGCCCGCGAGGTGTTTGACACCCCCTGGATCAAACTGGAGCTGATTGGCGACGACTACACCCTGCAACCCGACACACTGCAATTGGTGGATGCCGCCGCGCAGCTGGTGCGCGATGGCTTTTACGTGTTGCCCTACTGCACTGAAGACCTCGTGCTTTGCCAGCGGCTGGTGGACGTGGGCTGCCAGGCCGTCATGCCTTGGGCAGCCCCCATAGGCACAGGGCGCGGCCCCACCAACCCCTACGGCCTGCAAATACTGCGCGAACGCCTGAACGTTCCCATGCTGATCGATGCGGGCCTGGGACGCCCATCGCATGCCTGCCAGGTCATGGAATGGGGCTACGACGGCGTGCTGCTGAACACCGCAGTTGCCTTGGCACAAGACCCTGTTGCCATGGCTGGGGCGTTTGCCCATGCCGTGCAAGCGGGCCGTACTGCATTGCTTGCAGGCACCATGACCGCACAAGATGCCGCGCAACCCAGCACACCCGTGCTGGGCACCCCGTTTTGGCACCAAAGCCATGCATAAGGTCGATACGCTGGCACAGCACATCGTGCACCACCACAGCGCCCGTTTTGCTGGGTTTGCGCCCCAGGCACTGCCTACTGGGTTTGAGGCAGCCGCTGCACCGTCTGATATTTGGCAAGCAGCGTTTCAAGCATGCAGCCAATTGGGCTTTGTACAGGCCGATGCACAGTGCCTGGCAGATGCATGGCATGCGCAAACCCTGCGCACTGGCCAATTCGATGCCAGTTGCTGGCCCGCACATGCCGCCGATTTTGGTGTGCGCGGCAGGGGTGATACGGCGTTTGCACCTTGTCCACAACGCCTGGGCTTGTACGCGGTGCTGCCCACGGCCCAGTGGGTAGGCCGTATGGCAGCAGCAGGTGTGCCCACAGTGCAGTTGCGCTTCAAGTCTGATGACGCGGCCGCTGTGCGAACTGAGGTGTTTGCTGCCGTGCAGGCGGTGCAAGGCACTGCGGCGCGGCTATTCATCAATGACCACTGGGAGCTGGCCTTAGAGGCTGGTGCCTACGGTGTGCACCTGGGTCAAGAAGACCTGGACGCCCTGCCCGCCGCCGCCTTGGAGCGCATGCGCAGCGCAGGTGTGCGCCTGGGCGTCAGCACCCACGGCTATGCCGAAATGCTGCGCGCTGACCGGGTAGCGCCCAGCTACATCGCGCTGGGGGCGGTGTTTCCAACCACCCTTAAAAAAATGGCCACGCCCCCCCAAGGGGTGGGCAGGTTGGGGGTGTATGCACAACTCATGCAGAACTACCCATTGGTTGCCATAGGCGGCATAGGGCCAGAACAAATGGCCGATGTTTTGGCCACTGGTGTGGGGTCTGTTGCTGTTGTGCGGGCGCTGGTCAACCACCCAGAGCCCGAAGCCCAGGCGCAAGCACTGGCCCGGGCAATCGAAAGTACCGTTTAAGCCTCTTAGGTACTACTGGGGTCTTTAGAGTCGTTAGGGGTTTTGGGCTTGAGCTCTTCAATGCGCTCTAGCTCTAAACGGAGCTCCACACGATCAGTAGACATGCCAAAGCCAATGGCCTCACCGGGTTTGGGTGGTTCCGTCACAGGAACAGGGGGCAAGTCGCTGGTGGTAATCGGCGGCGGCTCCAGTGCCTCGCTGGGCAGCTCAAAGGGGTCTGACAAATCTAAGTCCAGGCCGCGATGGGACTTGACCGATGGACTGCGCGCAATAGGCGCAGGGGCGGTAGTAGACGTACCTGGGTCGCGTGGCAGCAGCAAGCCAAATTCAGACTCTAGGCTTTGCGGGCCTGTGTTGTAGGTGGGCGCTGGCGTTGGCGCGGGTGCGGGTGCGGGTGCATGTATGATGGCCTCAGAGGCCGAGCGTGTTACTGGCATGGCAGCAATTGCCTCTGCTGCCGCACGTTCAAACGACTGTGTATGGGACTGTGCCTGCGCCAAAGGCGTGGTGCGGGTTCGAGGCCCGGGGGCACCACGTTTGTCTGGTGGTGTGGTGCGGGCAATAGACCACAGCAGCAACAGATCATCGTAAGCCGACAAGTCAAACGGCACACCCGAGGGGTCGCCCGACTCGCGAAACAGCAGTTTTTCGAGCAAGGACACCACAGATGCAGATGTCCATTGGTCTTCGATCTCGGCCAAGGCATCGGTATAACGCTCAAGCGAACGTCCTGCACGATTGAACTTAGAAAACTCTGGCACAAACGCATTGAACTGGCGCATGAACTCCAGGCGCAGCTTTGCGAATTCTTCAGCCCGGCTGAGCGTGTGGTACAGGCGCAGAAGCTCCAAATAAGCCAACGGCGATGCTTTTTCATGGCCATCAATGTGGCGTTTGAGCACATCAATGGCTTGCTGGTGCTCACCCACCGACACAAAAAATTCTGCCTGCTGCTGGATGTCAAACAGCTCCTCGGGCGGGATGGCCCTCTGTTCACCTACTGATACACCGTCTGTCGCTGGCTCCGCCGCAGGGGTGGCCCAAATTGCCGACGGTGCTGCAGCAGGTGCGGGCGCTGGCGCAAAGGGTTTCGCTACAACAGGTGCCGGTGCAGCTTGGGCAGCCTCTGGTGCTTTTACAGGTTGGGGCAATGGTGCAGCAGCCGAATCCGGAAAGTCTGAATCACCACCTGAGCGCGAACGCGCAGCGCGATTGGCCCGCTCCGCCGGGGGGACAGAAGCTGGGCCAAAGTCTGACAGCGATGACACCGATGCGGGGCCGCCTGATGGGTCTGTACGGCTGGCACCTGCGCGAGAACTGGCCTGCAGCACCATGTTCAGCTTTTTAGTCAACTGCGCCATAGACTTGCGTGAACGTCCCCAGACCAACCCGACCGCCACCACAGCAATGACCAGCAAACCTGCCAGCACATAGACCACGACCGCAGAAAAGCGCTCTTTTTCTGCTCTTTCGGCACGGCGCAAAGACTGTGCGGCGGCTTGTGCCTCGCGCTCAGTTTTCTGACGCAAAGCAGCCACTTCAGAGGTCAAGGCCTCGACTTGATTCAGGTTATCACTCAGGATCTCTACGGGCGTATTGAGCGCGCGCCACAAAGCAGCGGCTTCGGCCCGCTGGGGCGTAGGCTCGGCCGAAGGCATCGTCATCAAGCCAGCAGTAGTGCGCAGCGTGATCGGGGTATCTATCCACAAATCAAGCGGCTCCACAATCAAACGCGCACGGCTTGTGGTCTCGGGCTTACGCACCACCACACTGGATGTGCGGCGGCGCGGGCTGACTGGTGCATCAGCATTGTTTTGTGACGCAGTAGCACCAGCAGCAGACGAAATGCCTGTTCGTGCAGAGCGTGCTGCAGAACTACGACCTGATTCAGCCTGCTCAGGCTTGTTGCGGTCAAGGCGGGGGGAGTTGGCGTTGGCATTAGGAGCAGTTGCCAGGCGATTCACGTCAATGGGCGCAGCCCCAGGCTTGGCCTGTGCGGGCGGATCAGCCAAAAAGGTGTAGCTGCGTGAAACAGGCCCACTACAACCAGCAGTCAGCTTAACGGTGATGACCGGCTCATCCATGGGTTGGCTGACCTGCAAACGCACAGACGGTGCACGCCCGGACGTTAGCGGTACGGGCACCACGCGTATTTTGGAAGCACTGATGGGGGTGTCACCCGCCATAACCGTGGCCGAGACACATGCAGATGCGAGATCTTGCCCAGCGTCGGGTTGCACTTCAAAGATCAAGTCCAGGGGTGCGCCTAGCACCGCACTGCCCCTGCCCCCTCCCAACGAGACCGCTGATGCATGGCCAACAACCGCCAACACCGCTAAGCCCACGATCGTGTTACGAATTTTCACAATAGTACCGATTCTTAGAGCGGGCCATTTTTGCACATAAGTGTGGGCCAAAGGCTACAGGCGCAATCGCCACAGAGCACAGCAGGCTGGACATAAAAAGCACAACCGACATGCAAAGAGCAACACAACACTGGCAAGGCCAATGCTGCGTCTAACGGGTAACATTTTGTGCCCAGAGGGCGCAAGAGGCTACACAACGTTGGACAACCGCAACAATACGGGCTTCTTAAGCGTTCACGTTCGCACAAAGCGCCAGCCACTCACCATGCCATCACAACTGCAAAGTACCAGCAACGGCAGCACTTTAGTGCTGACCCTTTTGCACACTGACCCCCAATGGGGACTCGACCCATCGATATGTGCCGCTGGCATCGAGGCCCTGAACGTAGCCGAGCGCAGCCAAGACCTGCGCTGCGTTGTAATTGCTGGGGCTGCTGGCGCCTGGGGCAAACCCGCCCACTCTGCCCCCACCCATGCAGACATTGAACACCACGCCCAGCGTCTTGAAGGCCTGCACAACTGGATCGAAACCATACGCAGCTACAGCAAACCTGTGGTGGCGGCTGTGGAAGGCACCGTAGCGGGCGATGGACTGGCATTGGCACTGGCTTGCGACCTGCTGGTGGCCGCACGCGATGCCATGCTAGCCCCCACCACCGTCCCACCCGGCCATACGCTGCGCGGCGGCATAGGCTGGTTCATTGCCCAGGCACTGCCGCGTCATCAGGCAGCCCAATGGTTATTTAGCGCAGAACCCATGCGTACCGAGCGCCTGCACCAATGGGGCTTGGTCAACCGCATAGCCGAACCGGGCGAGGCACTGAGCAGTGCACTGGCCCTTGGAGAGCAACTGGGAAGCCGCCCTCTGGCCGCACTTGCCAGTACCAAGGAGCTCTTGCAAGAAGCCAGCAGCGCCACACTGGCCCAGCAACTGGCGCAAGAGAAGCAACGCTGGCTGCGCAGCTTGGTACACCCCAGCAAATGACCCAACGCCGTACTTTTTTGGGTGCAGCATTAGCGGGTGCTGGGATGTGTTTGGCATGTACCGCCAACGCTAATCTTGTGGATACCCATAGCGCCTGGCCAACACACACCAGCTCTCAACAAGCCCAGACCTTGGTGCGCTGGGTACGCGCCACAGCAGACCACCAAGAACGCGTATGGATGGTGGTGGACAAGCCCCAAGCCCAAGTGCACGTGTTTGCGGGCAACGGCACTTGGCTGGGCAGCAGCGCTGTGTTGCTGGGTGCCGCCAAAGGGGACTACACGGCCCCAGGCGTGGCACACAAAACCATGGCACAAATGCGCCCACAAGAGCGCACCACCCCCGCAGGCCGCTTTGCCACCGAACCAGGGCGCAACCTGCGCGGTGACGACATTGTGTGGATTGACTACGACGCTGCGGTGTCTATGCATCGCGTGCGCAGCGTCAACGCTGGCGAGAGGCGTCGCGAGCGCCTGGCCAGCGCAGGAGCGCACAACAAACGCATCAGCTATGGCTGCATCAATGTGCCCGAAGCGTTTTTTGACCAATGGATAGCACCATTTTTTGGCCGTGCGCCTGGGGTGGCTTATGTGCTGCCCGATACCGCGCCATTCAGTGCTTTTTTTGAGGCGGCCAGCCTTTACGCGGCAAAGGCAGACGCGCCCTGAACGCCGTGGCATACACGCCAAGCGCAGCGTGCTACCTACAGGCAGTGTCGCGCTTTGTGCACACATCAGGCACCGCCCTCTTGCGCCGAAGGGCCAGTACGCTTAGGGTCAATCCCCCTGTCATTTGGATGTTGCGACCGCAACCAACACATGCGCTGGAACAAACCCAATATCCGCAATAGTCTGCACAGCCTGCTGGGCCGTGATGCCCCTGCATCTACTGGCTGGGTGCGCGACCAAGACTTGGAAGAAGTGCGCAGCGCCATGCTGCGCTTGCTGGCCGATTTGTCTGGCAGCGAAGTGGCGCGCATGGGCATGCGCCTGCGTTACGCACCCGACATGGAAGCCCTGTGGTACCTGCGCAGTGACCTCCTCAACACCGTAGCCGAGGTGCAAGGCAGCCTGTTTGCGGCAGCGGCACTGCAAGACATCACCGCGCTTTTTCAGGCACTGCAACAGCAGCCTTGCACTGGGGCTGACGAGCCCCCCACTCAACCGCCTGCTGTCTTGCCCCCATCGCCCGGGCCAGATGAATTGCGCCCAGGCAGGTGATGCAGATATGTGGCTGTTTACAGATGGCCCCAGTAAATCAAAGCATCTGCCCCCTCTACTGACAAAGACACCTGCGCCCCCACTGGCAGCAGCACCTTGGTGGGCACATGGCCAAAAGGCAGGTGCGTTAACACCGGCACCTTGACTTGGCTGCGCAGCCACTGCACCACGGTGTGCAACTGGTAGCCCTTGTCGTGGGGCGACAGCTTGAACTGCGTGAACTGCCCCAGCACCACCGCTTTTTGCCGCGCCAGTACCCCCGCGTGCAACAGTTGGGTCAGCATGCGCTCAATGCGGTAAGGGTGTTCGTTCACGTCTTCTACAAACAGCACACCACCGGTAATGTCAGGAAAGTACGGCGTACCCAACAAAGCCGTCAACACCGACAAATTACCGCCCCACAGCGTGGCTTTGGGGATGTACACCTCTGAGGGCAAAGGCTGATGGCGGGTGGCACGCATGCGCCAACCAGCACCTTCGCCTTGGCCGCAAGCCAAGTCGTCAAAACAAGCCGCCATGATGTCGTCAGCCCCATCGGCAGCACCCCAGTCGGCCAGGACATCCGGGCCAGCCCAGCTAGTACCGCCCTTTTGCGCCAACAAACCCAGCTGAAAAACCGTGAAGTCGCTCAAGCCCACAAAACGCGTACCGCGCTGCGCGGCTTTTGCTACAGCGGCCCAGCGTATGCCGGGCAATATGCGCGTCAAGCCATAGCCCCCGCGCGATATCAAGGCCACATCGGCACCGCTGGCCGCGGCGCGGTGAATGGCGGCAAGCCGGGTGGCGTCGTCGCCTGCAAAACGGGTGTGGCTGGCCAGGGCGTCGGTATCCACTTCCACCTCGTAGCCCTGGGCTTTCAGGCGTGCAAGCCCGCGTTTAAAAGCGGTTTTGTCGCGCACAGCGCCTGAGGGGGAATACACATACACATGCGGCACTTTGTGGGCATGGTCGTGTGTGCAATTGGTGGGGCAAACGGGGGCGGCGGGGGGCGTCTTGGCGGGCACAAAAATCAGGCAAAGGCCTGCTCCGGGGCAGATGGGATCAGGGGCACAAGTATTTCATACCTAGGTGGGCAGCATCGCGGGCCTGCGCTGTATGCATGGGCAGGTAGTGCCCCACGCCTTGCAGGCATTGCACCGTGGCGCTGGCGTGCCAGGCGGGTGGTGGCAGTGCCGGTGCATGCAACCAGGGGTCTTGGGCACCTGTCAGCCACAGGCAGGGCACAGGCAGCGCTTGCTGCAACATGGCCGTGGCGGCATGCAGGCAGGCAGCGCTTGGTGCATCGAATTGCACGTCGCCCTTTGCAGCGCTGCTTGCAAAACCCCACCAAGCCGGTGCCGCAAGCCCTGCGCGATAGCCTGCATCTGCAAACGGGGCACTGCACACATCCGTCTCTTGCGCCACTACGGCGGCGGGCAAAGCAGGGTCTGCCTGGGCCAGCCAAGCCGCCCACTTGCTCGTGGTGGCAAGGCGCTGCTGCCACTGGGCGCACTGCTGCGCCGCCCTGCCCTCGGGCAAAAACCCGGGGGCCAAGGGGTTGATCAACATCAGCCCCTGCAAAACACCGTACTCTGGGTGTTGTTGCATATGCGCAGCCAGGGCCAGCGCCAGCAAAGTGCTGCCGCCATGGGCCACCACCACACACTGGTGCAGCTTTGCGTGCGCCAACCACGCACACACGGCCTGCACATGGCTTGCCAGATTGTGTGCGCTGGGTTTTTTGGGTTTGTCGCTGCGGCCATGGCCGGGCAAGTCAGGCACCAGCACGCGATGGCCAGCCGCCAGCCACACGGGCAGCATGTGGCGGTACAAAACGCCCCAGTTGCCGGGGCTATGCAGACACAGCCAGGTAGTGGGTGCATCGTGCAGGCCCAAGTCCCAGGCATGCAGGCGCAGGTTGTTGGGGCCCTGCAAGTAAGCCCCGGGGTTGGCCAAAGCGGTTGTCGAAGCATCACCCAACAGATGCTGCGCTATGGCAGCAAAGCGCGCCTCAGGCGTACGCAAGGCATCTTGGTGCAATGGGTGCGCCAGGGCGCGTTGCTCTTGGCGGCGAGTCGCAAAAAACTCCGTCAACAGTGCCCCGCAGGCATCGGCCAACACCCCCCCTTGCACCTGCGTGTGGTGGTTAATGGCACCATGCCCCAGCACCTGCAAGGCAGACCCAGCCGCCCCGGTTTTGGCATCTGCTGCACCATACACCACCCTCGCCAAGCGGGCGTGCAGCATGGCACCACTGCACATGGCGCAGGGCTCTAGCGTTACGTACAAAGTGCAACCATCCAACCGGTAATTGCCCAAACGCTGGGCTGCCGCCCGCAGCGCAACCACCTCGGCATGTGCAGTAGGGTCGTGCGTGTGGAGCGGCGCGTTGCGGCCTGTGGCAATGATCTGCCCCCCCTGCACCACCACCGCCCCCACAGGCACCTCCCCAGCGGCAGCCGCCGCACGTGCTTCCGCCAAGGCGGATTGCATCCAATGGGCGTCTTGGGCAGGGTCAGTGTGGTAGTGGGTGTTCATAACGCTATATAAATCATAGCTAAGGAAGGTCTGCACAACCCCCGTTTACTAGGTCGTTGTTGATTGATATTTCTGATGACGACATTTTTGGGTTTTTCTGTGGCCATATCGGGGTGGTTTTCACCCCTTTCGCGGCCCTCTGGCCG